>Ga0116120_1002477_pt1 | contig 11122 bp, 12 predicted proteins | sample June2015DPH_11_1_3_FD_89724 | JGI IMG/M metagenome (GOLD analysis project Ga0116120, IMG submission 89724) | Peatland microbial communities from SPRUCE experiment site at the Marcell Experimental Forest, Minnesota, USA - June2015DPH_11_150 | ecosystem: Environmental > Terrestrial > Soil >... | reverse complement strand
GGGCGCCGCGGTCAACATGGAGGGGATCGCGGCCACGAATCCCTGCGTCGGAAAGACCTATATCAACATCCCGCCCATCTGCAAGCTCTGGACGTCCTGCCTCCCTTGCGAAGATTACGTGGGCCGTCCGATCACCTTCGACGCCTCCGGCTCGACGGACCCCGACGGCCAGGTCGTCAAGGTCGTTTTCGAGCTCCTGGACTCGTCCGGAAAGGTGATCGACACCTGCGTCACGACACGCAAGCCCTTTGTCTGGGAGAAGGTCTTCACCAAGGCCGGGACCTACACGATCAGCGCCACGGCTTATGACAATGACGGCGCGAAGTCGGCCTCCACGGACCAGAACCGGCTGACCTTCGAAGTCACCCAGAAGAAATTCTTCTGGCAGGCGGCCGTGGGCCCCATGCTGTCGGCCGGCTACAAGAGCGACCTTTCGGGGAGCACTTACGTTCTGGGCGCGTTCCTGCGGGGCGGCATGTTCTACTGGGTCGATCCCGACAAGTGGAGCTTCACGCTGACCGCAGGCGGAGCGATGCCATTCAAAGGCAGCCCCTGGGACTTCGCCTTCCTGGCCGAAGCCCTGATCAACGGACATTACAAGAAGTCCTACGCGGGCATCGGCCTCGGACTGAGCACGAAGTCCCAGAGCCTCACGACGACCGGCGCGGACATCGTCGCCCAGGTCGGCACGAACGTTTTCCAGACTTGGACCAAGTTCGGTTCGTTGTTCCTGGAATTCCGGGCCCCGGTCGGACGCTCCTTCAAGTATAATAACAGGTTCGGCCTCGGCTTCCGGATGCTGTTCTGAGCCCCGGCATCATCTGACGAACCAAGGGCCAAAGAGCCGTCTCTTTGGCCCTTTTTATTTTCGGGGGTTGGGGGGGCGATGGCCCCCGACGTGAACACGATCGTTTCCCGGCAAGAGACAGCCGGCTTGGGAGGCGGGAGAGGGGAGCCGCTGAAGGGGGAGTCAGGGCCCGGTCGCGAAGGCCGAGTCAGTCGTTGAGCTTGCCGAGCTTGGCGAGCTCATCGTTGTAGTATTTCCGGTAGAGGATCTCCCACTCCCGGCTTCCCTCTTCGATGGCCTTCTTCTGGGACTGGATCTTGTCGATGGCCTTCTTGTCGAGGGCCTCGTAGAGCTTCATCTCGTCCTCGATCGTCCGGAGGATGATCAGGCGGATCTCGTTCGGGTCGTCCATGAACTCGACTTGGTCGTTCTTCTCGAGCATGTTGAGGACCTGGCGCGAGAGGTAATTGATCTTTTCTCTGGACAGGCGGTTGCTCAAAGGACGATTCCCTTCTCTTTGGCCAGCTTGGTCTTGATCATCCGGAACATGGTTTGGTATTCGATGTTCTCTTTCCGGATCTTCTCCATGTGCTTGTTGAGGATCTCCCGGACCTCCTGGTCGAGGCGGTCCTCCTTCTGGAACTCGTCGGTCATGAGGAGGGTGACCTCGTCGAGCAGATGGGGCCTGTCCTCGACGATGATCTTGCCTTCCTTGGTCAGGTTCCGCAGGATCACGAACGCGAGATGCTCGATTTGACCCTTGTTCAGACGCATAACCCGAATAACATACAATAGCTCGGCCCAAAATTCAAGGTTCGATTTCCCTTTTTTTTCTGGGATGCCGCGCGGAGCGGCGTTCCTCGGGCGGGGCCTTCACTTAACGACAAGCAAGGGAAGGAGACGGTCCCCGTCGGCGGACGGCCTGGCCAGCGCGAGAAGCCTCCCTGAGGGGCCGATGACCCTGAAGATGCCGGCGTCGGCCCGGGAGAGCGTTTCGCCCGAGAGCGGGACGAAATCTTTGGGGAAGAGAGGGGCGCCGTTCAGGACTCGGGCCGTGGCCTCCTTCGAGAGGGCGACGGCCGGCGACCCCGGAAGCAGCTCCTCCAGGGGGATTACGAGCTCCGGGAGCCGCACCCCAGCCAGGGCCTCCTCGATTCCGGCAAGAGAGACCGCCTCGCCGACGGTATAGGGCCCCACCGACGTTCGGCGCAGGCTATGGAGATGAGCGCCGCCGCCGATTTTGAGGCCGAGGTCATGGGCCAGGGAGCGGATGTAGGTCCCCGACGAACACACCGCTTCGAATTCGACGAAGGGAGGGGCGTAATTCCGGAGGGCAAACGAGCGGACAATAACGCGGACCGGTTCCAAAGTGAATTCTTTCCGGGCCCGCGCCAGCTTGTAGGCCGGGCTTCCGCCAATCTTCTTGGCGGAATAGGGGGGAGGGACCTGGAGGATCTCCCCCTCGAGGCTTCTCATGGCGGCGGCAACGGCTTCGAAGGGCGGTGAGTCCGCCTTCTCTTCCGATGCCGGACGGCCGGACGCATCGTAAGTGTCCGTGGCGAAACCCAGCCGGATGGTTCCTTCGTAGGTCTTGTCCTGTCCGGAAAGGTAGGGAAAGAACCTCGTGGCCCGGCCGAGAGCCACGAGAAGGACGCCCGTCGCGTCGGGGTCCAGGGTCCCGCCGTGGCCGACACGCTTGAGCTTGAGGAGGCTCCGGACCCTGAGGACGACATCGTGCGAGGTGCAGCCGCGGGGTTTGTCAATGATGAGGAGTCCGTCCATGGGAATCCGGGGGCGGCCGGGCCCGCTATTCGGAGGCCGTCGAAGCTCCGGCGGCATCCTTGTCGAGCAGGTCTTCCACGGTCTTCGGGACCTCATGGATCAGGCGCTCGTAAGGACCGTAGACCGTGAAGCCCGAGGCGTGGACGTGCCCGCCGCCGCCGAAATGCTCGGCCACGCGGGCCGCGTTCGCCCGGCCCTTCGACCTCAGGCTGACGCGGAACGTGTCCTTGTCCATTTCCTTGAAGAACATGACCATTTCCGTGCCCTTGATGGACCGGGCCAGGGTCGTGATGTCCTCGGTGTCGATCTCCTTGAGTCCGAGCGCCTCGAGGTCCCGCTGGAACATGCTGATGATGGCGATGTTGCCCTTCGTGTTCATGGTCAGCGTCGAGAGGACCTGCCCCAGGAGCTTGATCTTCTCGGGCGGGTTGTTGTTCAGAAGCCGCTCCGAGACACGGATGGGGCTTGCCCCGAGCCGGGCCAGGCTCGTGCATGTTTCGAGGGCTTTGGCCGTCGTGTTGGAGAACTGGAAAGAGCCCGTGTCCGAGAAGATGGCGCAGTAGAGGTGGTCGGCGATCTCCGGGGTCAGGGCGACGTCCAGGTAACGGCTGAGGTCGAAGACCATCTCGCCAACGGCCGAGGCGCCGGGGTCGATCCAGTTGATGTCGGCATAGGGGGTGTTCGAATAATGGTGGTCGATATTGACCTTGAACGCGCCGTCCAGGTGTTCCTGGCCGGAGCGCGAGACGTCCGCGCACTCGAGGAGGATGACGGTGTCGAAGCGCGACGGGTCGATCTGCCCGATCCGGATCCTTTCGGCATCGGGAAAATGGCAGAACGGGAAAGGGGTGTTGTCCTTATTGACGACCGAGACCTCTTTCCCCATAAGGTCGCCCATCCGGCTCAGGGCGAGGCCCGTGCAGAGGGAATCGCCGTCCGGACGGAGGTGGGAGGTCACGGCGACCCGCCGGGACTTCCGGATCCGGGCAGCGATCTCGAGCCGGGGGTCAGGTGTCATGTTTCTTTGTCCGTTCGATCAGCCGGTCGATTTTGTCCGCATACTCCGGACCCTCATCCAGGGAAAAAAATAGTGCCGGATTATACTTCAATTTGACCCGGGAGGCAAGGGTTTTCCGGATGTATCCCTTGCTCTTCTCCAGCCGGTCGAGGAAGGCCTGGGGGTCGGCGGCCCCGAAGACGCTCAGGGAGACGCGGGCGTTGAGGAGGTCGGGAGTCACCTCGACCCGGGTCACGGTCACGAGCCCCGATGAGGGGTCCTGGAATTCGCGGATCATCAGGCGTCCGAGCTCTTCCTGGATGAGCTCGGCGACACGCCGGGTCCTCAGCCCCGGTTTCGACATCGCTCCTTCTCCTTCGGCGGACGCGCGCTAAAGATACCGGACCTCGTGGTGGACGATTTCCCCCTCCTCGAGCCCCCGGGCGTCCGAGAGGATCCTGTTGAGGAGGTCCCCGACGACGGCGGCCTGGCTGTTGAGCGTCACGACCCCGAGGAGGGCCCTTTGCCACTTGTCCTGGTAATCGAGCTCGGCCACGGCCACGTTGTAGCGGCCCTTGAGCCGCTCCTTGAAGCCGTGAAGGATCCGCCTCTTGTCCTTGAGGGACCGGGCGTAGGGGAAAAATATCTCGAGGGTCAGGACACCGACGATCATCGGACTCCCGCGAAGCGGCTAGGTCGCTTTGACCTTCTCCCGGACGAAGGCCTCGATCGTGTCGCCCGCCTGGATATCGCTGAACTTGTCGAGGCCGATGCCGCATTCGTAATCCTTCTTGACTTCCGTGACGTTCTCCTTGAGGTGCTTGAGCGAGGAGATGCGCCCCTGATGGATGACCTCTTTGCCGCGGATGACGCGGACCTCGGAGCTCCGGGTGATCTTGCCGTCCTGGACGTAGCAGCCGGCGATCGCCCCGACCTTCGGGATCTGGAAGACGCGGCGAACCTCGGCCCGGCCCTGGTAGATTTCCTTGATGACAGGCTCGAGCAATCCGATGACGGCCTTCTTGATGTCGTCCGTGACCTGGTAGATGATGTCGTAAACCCGGATCTCGACCTCTTCCTTCTTGGCCAGGTCGAGGACCTTCGGGCTCGGCTTGACGTTATAGCCGATGACGATCGCGTTCGAAGCCGAAGCCAGGAGCACGTCGGCCTCGGTGACGGCGCCCGTCGCCTGGTGGACGATCTTGATGTTCACCTTGTCCGTGCCGAGGGGCGGGATGATCTCGGCGAGGACTTCGACCGAGCCCTGGACATCCGCCTTGACGATCAAGGCGAGTTCTTTGGCCCTGCCCCCTTCGATCCGCTTGAAAAGGTCGTCGAGGGTGAAGTGCTCGGGCCGCGCCTGTTCCTGTCTTTTCACCCGGGATCGACGGAATTCGACGATCTTCTTGGCCGAGATAATGTCGCTGGTGACCTGGAAGAAGTCGCCCGCCTCCGGGACCTCGGAAAAGCCCATGACCTCGACGGGAGTCGACGGGCCGGCGGTCTTCAGGGTCTTCCCCCGGTCGTCGAACATCGCCCGGACCTTGCCGGAGGCCGTCCCCGAGACGAAAGCCTGGCCAGCGACGAGCGTCCCGTTCTGGACGATCACGGTCGCCAGAGGGCCCTTTTGGCTGTCCAGCCGGGCCTCGAGGACGACCCCCTGGGCCGGGACCTTGGGGTTCCCCTTGAGCTCCAGGATGTCGCTCAGGAGCAGGATCATTTCGAGAAGGTCGTCGATGTTCTTTTTGTCGCGCGCGGAAACGGAGACGCTGATCGTCTTGCCTCCCCAGTCCTCGACGAGAAGGCCTTCCTTGGACAGCTGCTGCTTGACCCGGTCCTGGTTGGCCTCGGGCTTGTCGATTTTGTTGAGGGCCACGATGATGGGGACTCCGGCCGCCTTGGCGTGGTCGATCGCCTCCTTGGTCTGGGGCATGACCCCGTCGTCGGCGGCGACGACGAGGACGACGATGTCCGTGACCTTGGCCCCGCGGGCCCGGAGCTGGGTGAACGCTTCGTGGCCCGGCGTGTCGACGAAGGTGATCGAGCGGTTCTTGACGGGGAAGCGATAGGCCCCGATGTGCTGCGTGATGCCGCCCGATTCCTTGCCCACGAGGTTCGAGGACCGGATGGCGTCGAGGAGCGTCGTCTTGCCGTGGTCGACGTGTCCCATGATCGTGACGACCGGGGAACGGGGGACGAGCTCCGCCGTCCGGGCCTCGGACTGCTGACGCATGGCCTGCTCGAACGTCGTGAACTCCGCGTCGAAATCCGTGACCTTGGTGATGGCCGCGGCCATGGCCTCATCGGCGAAATCGTCGAGGTCGACGGCGAAGCCCTTGGCCGCGAGCTTGTCCATCAGGTCCTTGGGCTTGAGCTTCATCCGCTCGGCCACGTCACGGAGGGCGAGGCCTTCCCAGATGGTCAGTTTCAGACGGGGTTTGGGGGCGGCCTCTTTGACCGCTTTCTTGACGGTTGGTTTCTTGGGTTGATCACTCATGCGTTTGTTCTTGCGTAATGGAAATTTTCCAGCCCACGAGTCTGGAAGCCAGCTTGACATTGATCCCTTTCTTCCCGATGGCCAGGGACAGCTGGTCTTTGGCCACGACGGCTTCCATAGTTTTTTCGTTCGGGTTGATGACGGAGAGCTTCCCGACCTTGGCCGGGCTCAGCGCGGCCTTGGCGTACGCGGCGGTGTTCGGCGACCACTCGATGATGTCGACCTTTTCGCCGCCCAGCTCCTTGGAGATGGCCAGGATCCTTCCGCCCTTGACGCCGATGCAGGCCCCGATGGGGTCGATGTCCCGCTCCCGGCTGGCGACAGCGACCTTGGCCCGATCGCCGGCCTGGCGGACGATGTCCTTGATCTCGATCGTCCCGTTGGCGATCTCCGGGATCTCGTTCTCGAGGAGCTTGGCCAGGAAGCGAGGGCTCGTCCTGGAGATGATGATCTGCGGGCCCTTGGGCCCCCGGGTGACCTGACTGATCACGGCCTTGACCATGTCCCCCCGCTGGAACTCCTCCGAGGGCAGCTTCTCCCGGAGCGGGAAGGTGACTTCGGTCCGGTTGATCTCGAGGATGAGGGCGTTGTCCTCGACGCGGCGGACGACGCCGGTGACGATCTCCCCGAGCCGCGGGGCGTACTGCTCATAGATCTTCTCCTGCTCGGCGTCCCGGACCTTCTGGAAGATGACCTGCTTCGCGGCCTGGGCGGCGATCCGGCCCAGGGTGTCGGCGGGCAGGTCGATCTCGACTTCGTCGCCCTCCTCCGCCCCCTTCCGGAGCATCCGGGCCTCCTCGAGCGAGATCTCGTCGGCCGGGTTCCCGGGCGTCCCGACAGCGCGCTTGACGGCGTAGACGCGCAATTCACCCTTCTCGGGCTTGAACAGGATCCGGACGTCCTCGTTCCGGGAGAAGAATGTCCCGGCCGCGACCCTCAGGGACTCCTCGATCGCCTGGATGATCACGCGCGGCTCGACATCGCGCTCTTTGCTGAGCTGCAAAATCGTATTCCAGACGTTGACTTTCATCCGCTTTTCTCTTTTTCCGCCGGAGGACTTCCAGGGACGAATGATTATATCGGAAAAGTCCCCAAAGTGCAACGAAACCTAGCCGGCGAGCCGGCCGTGGAGGCTATAGGGGCCGCAGCCGGTGATGCGGACGGTGACGAATTGCCCGATCACGTCGCGCGGGGACTCGAAGTTGGCCACGAGATTGCCCTCGGTCCGTCCGGTCAGGCGTCCGCCGCCCTTTGGGCTTTGGCCAAGGCAGAGGACCTCGAGCTCCTGGCCGACGAAGGACCGGTTGACCTCGAGCTGGATCGACTTCTGGAGGCTCTGGAGAGCGAGAAGCCTCCGCCTTTTGACCTCGAGGGGGACGTCGTCGGTCATCCGCGCGGCCGCCGTCAGGGGCCGGGGTGAATAGCGGTAGGAAAAAATGCCGGCGAACCGGACCTCGCGGAGGGCGTCGCATGTCTCCTCGAAATCGGCTTCCGTCTCCCCGGGGAAACCGACGATGATGTCGGTCATCAGAAGGATGCCGGGAAGCGCCTTTCTGAGCCTTGTCACCAGGGTCAGGTAGTCCTCCCAGGTATAGCCGCGGTTCATCCTCGCCAGGACGGCCGTCGAGCCCGACTGGAGAGGAAGGTGGAGCTCCCGGCAAACCTTCGGGTTCCTGACCATGGCCGCAATGAGGTCGTCCCCGAAATTCCTGGGATGGGAGGTGATGAAGCGGACCCAGTCGATGCCCGGGACGGACGAGGCCCCGTCGAGAAGGTCGGCGAAGCCGCGCCCGGACTCGGGGTCCCGATACGAATTGACATTTTGGCCCAGGAGCTGGATCTCCCTGTAGCCGGCCCCGGCCAGGTCCTCGACCTCCCGGACGATGTTCCCGAAGGGCCGGAATTTCTCGCGGCCCCGGCTGAACGGGACGACGCAGTAAGCGCAGAAGTTGTCGCACCCCTCCATGGCCGTGACGAACCCGCTCGTCGGGCTTTCCCGGACGGTCATTGGATGGCCGAATTCCCGCCAGTCGCGCCCCCGGCCCGTTGCAAGGCACCGCGCGGCCGCCGCTTTTTCGAGGATCGACGGGATGTTGAGATAGTTGTCGGGGCCGACGACGAAATCGATGAACGGCCTTTTCTTGAAGAGGTTGTCGCGATAAACTTGGGCGACGCAGCCGGCGACGCCGATGAGGACGTCCCGCTTTTTCTTGAGCGAGGAGAGCCGGCCGAGATAGGAATAGAGCTTCTCCTCGGACTTCTCGCGGACGGCGCAAGTGTTGACGATGATGACGTCGGCCTCCTCGGCGCTCGCGGCCCGGGCCGCGCCCGACCGGGCCAGGATCCCGGCGATGTGCTCGGAATCGTTCTCGTTCATCTGGCAGCCGAAGGTCCGGACGAAATACTTCATGAGCCCTATTATACACGACGGGGACTCTCGGGCCGCGGCGGGGAGGGATGAGCTTCTAAAACTGACAGACATGGTTTACACCTAAGGCTCTATTGGATAAGCTTAGGGCATTTAGGGAAGGAGGAGCCTTATGATAAAGTACGACCCCCTGAGGAACCAGAAATGGCGTTTGGGAGTTCTCCGGCACTTCGAGGAGGTGACCCACAATGTCTCCAAAACCTGCCGGTATTTTGGGATCAGCCGCTGCGCTTTTTATAGATGGCAAAAAAAGTATGCCCAATCCGGGGAGGCTGGACTCCTCGATCGCTCTCGCCGACCAATCCATAGCCCCAGGGCTACCAGCCCTGAAGTATTGGCAAAAATCATCTACTTGAGGCAGACCTACCATTTTGGCCCCTGGAAGATTATGATCTACCTTGAACGCTATCACGATATCCATGTCAGCAGCTCCGGCATCTGGAGGATCCTCAACAAACTCCATATGAACAGATTGCCGTCGAATCAACGGTACAAGAGGTACCAGGAACGCTGGAAGAGGTATGAGAAGCCTATGCCTGGCCACAGGATCCAGGTCGATGTGAAGTTCTTAGAGAGGATCCAAGAGGGCAGGAAACGCTATTATCAATACACCGCCATCGACGACTGCACCAGGCTTAGAGTGTTAAGAATTTATGACAAGAATAATCAGAAAACCTCGATTCAGTTCATCGATTATGTACTATCCCGGCTACCTTTTAGGGGAGAAGTAATCCAAACCGATAACGGCTCAGAGTTTCAGGGGCAGTTCCATTGGCATGTGCTGGACAAAGGAATTAGTCATGTATATATAAAACCTCGACGACCACGGCTTAACGGCAAGGTCGAACGGAGCCATAGGATCGACGAGGAAGAGTTCTATCGGATGCTCAAGGGAGTTGTCATAGACAATACGCAGTTATTTAACGAGAAACTCAGGGAATGGGAAGACTTTTACAATTATCAGAGACCTCATTCTGCACTGGCCGGAATGACCCCTTATGAACGCTTCCGTGAAAGAGCCGGCCTTCAGGTGTAACCGATCATGTTCAGACCTACACCCGGCAGGATTCGGGCATAACCCCCGACATCTCCCACATCATGCGGTCGACAATCCGCAGGACTATCTCTTTCCGTTCTTGCCAAGGCCTTCGCCTGAACGAGGCCGCCCTCGCCCTCATCGCCGCCGCCACCTCCGGCGGACGCTTTACGTTCTCCGGTTTCGTTTTCATCTGGCGCCTTTGTTCAATGCATACTTTTCCAGCACAGCCCGAAGGCTGGCCGAAATTGACGGGAAATGGTACTCCCCGTCCCTCTTCCACGATTCCGATTGCTCGATCTTAGAGATAGCCGCGACCTCTTTAAGCAGTTCATCGTGAGGGTACAGGTACCATTGCTCTCCCTCCCGGAAAGCGATATACAGATCCTTTCCATCGTACTTACTGCAGAAGTATAGACGGCCTTTGAGCTGAACTTTCAAGAATTGCTCGCCATCAATATGTTGGGCGATAAAATCAGCCCCTTCCCAATCATCCGAGAGCCGTATAGATGTGTACCCATAATCAGCGAGCACGGCAGAGATCTTATGGAAGTTGTAATTTTCTTTCTGGCGTGCGTTGAGATCGTTGTAAGCGATCTTCTTTAGCTCGAGTTTCATCGTTCCTCCTCTTATCCCCCCTAATGAAATTATACCCCTAGCTCATCATCTTTCTCTATGATGCGCGTTCCCGCGAAGAGCGTCATTTAATGGGGAGCGGTTTTCCTTTTTCGTCGTATAATATTAGGTGGGGTCCGTCCTTGAGTACGACGAGCGTAGCGCGAGGCTCTTCCCTCTCATCATATAAGCACAGGATAGGCCCCTTCTGGGTCGCACCCAAAACGGCACGCGGTTTGCCGTTATTATCGGACAGGCTTAGCACCATCTTATCATCATGCAAACACAGCGCAGCGCCTATATTGCCATTCCCATATTTCAGACGCAGCACCACTCCGTCCTCGTCCATCCCCAGGCTGGCGCGATTTTTGCCATTCTTGTCCTCTAGGACGAAATTGTTAGCACGGATTTCTTTGCTTGCCTCGGTAGCACGGGGTAGGAACGTCGTCTTATACTGCCCAAAGGCATAGATGACAGCTACCGACATGACGCATAGCCCTGCCCCGACGACCAGCCAACGGAATCGTGTTCTGGCCCTAGACAGCTCTCGTTCTAACTTCTCAAGACGCTCATCAGTTGTCATTTCAACCTCCTTTAGCCTCTAAAACTCCCGTGATACTTTTCGCGTTCCATTTCGAACGGGTGAGAATTCCCCCGCGTCCCACGTCTATCTCTACGAGGCGCTGTCATCCGCCTCCACCGGCGTCTTTTTGATCATAGGGCAATGCCTTCCTCGGGGCCTCTGGCCCCAAGGTGTCTCATGATATCTTCTTCCTAACTCTAAGGGGTCCAACTGGTTCAACTACGACGCTAGTTCCTTCTTGTCCTATCTGTTCGAGGCTTTTGATATAAAAAACCCCTTGTATTTCCTTCTTCTCCCTATCGATTTCTGAGCATATTAGTTTGTTAGAATATTTTACTAATACAACCAATTCGGGACTTGATTTCAGGACCAAAAAAGAAGTTTCATATCTTGCCAT
>Ga0116120_1002473_pt1 | contig 11131 bp, 9 predicted proteins | sample June2015DPH_11_1_3_FD_89724 | JGI IMG/M metagenome (GOLD analysis project Ga0116120, IMG submission 89724) | Peatland microbial communities from SPRUCE experiment site at the Marcell Experimental Forest, Minnesota, USA - June2015DPH_11_150 | ecosystem: Environmental > Terrestrial > Soil >... | reverse complement strand
TACCAGCGGGTGATCGTCCACCAAGAAGATGCGAGTGCGGGAACTCATATTGGGGCGGGACGCGCGACGGAATCCCGGGGCAAATGACAGATGATGCGAGTGCCCTCGCCAGGGACCGTGACAACCGAGAGCGAGCCACCCACTAACGTCGCTCGATGCTCCATGATACGCAGACCCATGCCCGCACCCCGCTCAGGAGTTGGCGGCAGCCCCCGGCCGTCGTCTTCAACGACAAGGCAAACAGCGTAGTCATCCCCGGCGAGCGTGATGTCGATATGACGAGCTTGGGCATGGCGAAGGGCGTTGCGGACCGCTTCTTGCGCGATACGAAACAGCTGGGCGGACACGCCGGCATCCTGGACCAATGCTTTGCCTTCCTGCCGGAAACGGCACTCCACGTCGCGTGTGCTGCTGTTCGCGGCCAGATCGGTTAGCTCGCCGGCAAGCTGCTCGGGTTCGATGGACGAGAGGAGCAAGCCGCGCGAAAGATGGCGGGTCTTGGCGATTCCCTCCTCGATCCAAGTGACGATGGTCCGCGCCTCCTCGGATGACTCGCCACCATGCTCTGCGAGCCGCTGGGCCAAGACCTGGGCGGCTAACGCTGTACCAACAAGGTGCTGGCAAAGATCGTCGTGCAATTCACGTCCCATGGCATTGCGTTCCCGCGAGCCGAAGTCAGCCAACTCACGCACCAAGCGCTGGTGGGCGGCCGCTGCTTCCCGGAGGGCCTGGGTTCGTTCCTCCACCCGGTGTTCGAGCTGGCGATGCAGGGTGATCAGCGCGTGAAAAATCCACACCACGATCAAGAACATCACCAAGGCCGTTGAGGCATTCCACCACGCCCAAAACGGCAGGGGTCCGCCGCGCGCCAAGATCAAGTCGCCCACCTGACGTACCGTGAGGCAGCAGAAGGCGGTGGCGACGCCTTCCCGCCATCCCAGCCAGGCAACCGCCAGCGCCACCGGTACAAGATAGAAAACCATCAAGGAAATGTGGATCCCGGTCGCATAGTCGACCGCACCGATCGCTAGCACCAGCTCGCTAATGACGGTGATCGCGACCAGCCGCCCCTGGGGAGGCGGGTGGGTGAAGCGAATCAGCACCCACTCTGTGGCGCGTTTCCATTGAGCGGCAAGTTTCATCCCTAGGCCTTGCACCATATGCCGCGGGTTCGGCTATGAGCCAATCGATAATTCAGGGGCGTTCCCAGTGCCGACCCGATCAAGAGGGATTGGCCTCCCCTCCGAGCGTTTGATGTCATCTTTTCGCAGAAATGGGGCACCCTAGTCTGCGGCTGATACTAACTCGAAAAGCTCGGTCACACCACTATGCTACCTAAGACGATGCTTCTCGGCTCTGCCGCAAACGTGATTACCCATGTCGAAAGTTGTCTGGTTAACCGTCGTTGTCGTAGCTACCTTGCCAAAGGCTAAAATGACTTCACCTAGCCAAGACATGCGTCACCAGTTCCATGCCTGACCAGTTCATGCGTCAATTCTGCCACCCTAGAATCATTTCAGGCCTTTTCTGATCATTAATTGCGTCAACTGCCCGGCAGTTAATCTCTCCGTCACCGGTTTTTGAAATGTCAGCCAAGAAAATACTTTTGCTCGCGGGGCTGTTGGGAGCGACCGGAGTGATCCTGGGGGCATGGGGAGCCCATGGGCTGCAGGAAACATTAATGACGCGGCAGACCACCGACCTCTGGCATACCGCGGTGCTCTACCACCTCATTCACGCGGTGGCCCTGCTCGCCCTGGCGGGCTGGAAGAACAGCGCCGGGCGCCTGCCGCCGGCACTGGCGGCAACGGCGGTCTGCTGGCTCGGCGGCGTCCTGCTTTTTTCCGGGTCGCTTTACGGCCTTGCCTTGGGCGCGCCGCGCGCCCTCGGATTGATCACGCCCGTCGGCGGGCTGCTTTTTCTGGCGGGATGGGTGCTCGTCATGCTGAACGGCTGGCGGCAGTCTCCCGGGCCCACCTCATCCTGACCCAGCGCCGATCCTACCATGCAACTGCCCCATGAGTTGCTCGCGATCGTGCGGGCGGTGCACGCCGTGGGGCGACCCCGCCTGGTGGGCGGCTGCGTCCGCGACTGGCTGCTCGGACTCGAACCGAAGGACTTTGACCTGGAAGTGGCGGGGACCGACTACGAGACGCTGGTTCGCATCCTCGCGCCTTTCGGCGAACCCGACCTGGTGGGACGCAGTTTCGGCATCGTCAAACTGCGCCTCGCCGGCGCGGAGTATGATTTCAGCCTGCCCCGGCGCGAATCGAAGACCGGCGCCGGGCACCGCGGTTTCGCCGTGGTGCCCGACCCCGCCCTGTCCGAGGCCGAGGCGGCGGCGCGGCGCGACTTCACTATCAACGCAATCGCGTACGATCCGCTGGCCCATGCGATCATCGATCCGCACGGGGGCCAGGCCGACCTGCGCGCCCGGGTGCTGCGGCACACCAGCGCGGCGTTCGTGGAGGATCCGTTGCGCGTGCTGCGCGCAATGCAGTTCGCGGCGCGCTTCGATCTTACCCTGGCGCCGGCAACGGCGGCGCTCTGCCGGGGCATCGTCGACTCCTATCACGAACTGGCGGTCGAACGCGTATGGGGCGAATGGGAGAAATGGGCCGTCAAATCGACGGTCCCCTCGCGGGGTCTCGTCGTGCTCGAGCAGACTGGCTGGCTCAAGCATTTCCCGGAGATTGCGGCGATGGCCGGCGTGCCCCAGGAACCCGAATGGCATCCGGAAGGCGACGTGCTCACGCACATCAAGCTCTGCCTCGACGCGCTCGCCCGCCTGCCGGAATGGCGGGAAAGCGGCGCGCCGCGACGGCGTTACCTGATGTTCGCCGTCCTGGCCCATGATTTCGGCAAGCCGTCGACCACGGTGCACACCGAACGCCGCGGCACGCTGCGCTGGCTGAGTCCCGGCCACGAAGAGGCGAGCGGACCACCCGCCGAGGCGTTTCTGCACCGGATCAACGCTCCCCTTGACCTAATCGACTAAGTGCGGCCGCTGGTGCTGCACCACCTGGCGCACCATCGCGGCCAGTCCCGACCGGATCGGGACCAGCCGGAGTTTTCCGACAGCGCCGTGCGCCGGCTCGCCCGCAAACTCACTCCCGCCACCATTGACGATCTGTGCACGGTCATGTGGGCGGATCATCTCGGCCGGCCGCCGTACGTTTCGCACGAGACCGAGACACGCATTCAGGCGCTGCGTGACCAAGCCCACGCCCTCGCCGTGCGCGATGCCGCGCCCCGTCCATTGATCCTCGGCCGGCACCTGCTGGAACTCGGTCTGCGGCCCGGCCCGGATTTCAAACCCATTCTCAACGCCTGCTCCGAAGCCCAGCTCGAGGGAGCGTTCACCGACGAAGCCGGCGGCCGCGCATGGTTGAAGGAATACCTGCATAGACGGCAGGACCAACTGCCGGGCCGGCCGTAGGAGCTGCTGTAGGAGCTTGCTTGCAAGCGATTCATACCATCGCCTGTAAACAGGCTCCTACGATAATGGCTGCAGCCCCCTTAATCACCAAAGCCTTTCAGTGGGATCTCGCCCGCCAGGTGGAGCGGCTCGATTTTCTTCTGAAGTGGTTGCCCCGCTACGCCGACTGGGGTTATCAGGAGCTTTATCTGCACCTGGAGGATGCGGTCGAATATCCGAGCCTGCCCGCCGTCGCGCGCGCCGATGCTTATACCTATAAGCAGATGACGCGGCTCGTGAACGCGGCGACCGCCGCCGGCCTCCGCGTCGTGCCCATCGTCAACCTGCTCGGACACACCCAATATCTCATCAAGGTGCCCGGACTGCGCGACCTGAACGAACTGCGCGACGCCGCCGGCCGGCCGCGCAAAAGCGGGCAGATCTGCCCGCTGCATCCGCGCACGCTGGAGGTCGCCGGGAAACTGCTGCGCGACATGGCGCCGTTCTGCACGGCCGGGAAGGTGCACGTCGGCCTCGACGAGTCGTTTCACCTCGGCCAATGCCCGCGTTGCCGCGCGGAAATCGCGCGGCAGGGGCTGGCCGGACATTTTGCCGGCCATGTCGGCCGGCTGCATCAGCTCACGCAGTCGCTCGGCCTGCGCCTGGGCATGTGGGCTGACATGCTGGCGTTGCTGCCCGCGGCCATCCCGCGGTTGCCGCGCGACGTGATTGCGTACGATTGGTATTACTATCCGTTTGCCCGCCATCCGCGTGTCGAACTCCACAATTTCGCGGAGGCCGACCTCGACGCGCCGCTGCAGGCGCGGGGCATCGAGTACTGGGGTTGTCCGATGAACGGCGCGTTCCGATCCGAACCCATGCCGATTTTCGGAGAGCGGCTGCAAAACATCCTCTCGTGGTGGCGACGCTGCCGCTGCGTCGGCGCGAACGGCTTTCTGGTCACCTCCTGGGAAGCGAATCGACTGGCGATCGAACTTACCACCGCGGTCGACGCCGCGGCCGCCTGCCTGTGGCTCGACCCCGACGTTGATGACCCGCGGGAAATGCTCGCGCGCGGTTTTGAACGCGCCTTTGGGGGAATTCAGGTGGGGCGGCTTGTCCCCAAGCCGCCGTGGCGCGTTAGGGATAACGCGCCCCACCCGGCGGAAGCTCGGCATTGGGCACGGGCGGCCATGGCTTGCGACAAATACGCGTTCTCCGGCTACCACCGCTGGCAAATCAACGACCGGTGGGATGTTTGCGCCGGGCGGGACGGTGCCGCGCCCTATGAGAAGGAGCTGCGTGCCATCGAGAAAATATATCCCGTAGGGGCGCAGTCTTGCTGCGCCCTTTCCAATGGGCGCGACGAGATCGCGCCCCCACCTTGTGCGCCGCCGTTGGCGGTCAGCATCGTCTTCCGCCGCTACCTCGCGCAGCGCGACGTTTTTGTGCGACGGAACGCACGAGCCGTCTTTCAGTTGCGACGGGAGATCGTCCGTAGCGCAGAGCTTCAGCCTGCGCTTGGCGCTCATGAGCGCGGGCTGAAGCACCGCGCTACCCTAAACCAACTCCGGCACGAGGCCGCGATCTTCGCCGCCGCGCTGCGCGCCGGCCGCGCCGCCGCCCGGGCAATGTGGAATCGCTCCCGTGATCCGCATGCGCGCGGACCCAACGAACTCATGCTGGCACGTGACGCGGAGCGTTTGCGCACGTGGCAACAATGGCTGGGAAAAGCTGCGCGCAATCTGGACATCATCTGGCAAGCCACGCCGGTCTGCGGGGCCTGGCAACTGCAGTTCACGGTTCATAATTTTGCGCCGGCCTTGCAGCGGGTGGTGGTCGAACAACGGCAGCCCGACGGTTCGTGGCGAACCCTGCACGGATTGCCGTTGATGGAGTTTCGGGCTCAGGCCGCGCACCCGCGGACGAGGATCCGTCGTGAATTCAGCGTGCCCATCGCGGTTGACACGCTGGTAGGGGCGCGATCTTGTCGCGCCCTCGCGACTGGGCGCAGCAAGCCTGCGCCCCTACAATCGCACGACACGGAGATCCCCGCCGCCACGGCCCAATTTCCGCCCCTGCGGCTCGCCGTGCGCGGCGTGGGCCAGGTCGCGGTCAGCCATGTCGAGCTGACCAATGGCGTGGTCCGACTTCATCCGTCCGGCTGGCTGTCATCGCACGAGAAAATTCTCGGCCGGCCGGCCTGCTCCGCCAAAGCAAACCAGCCGGTTGATCCGCAAGAGGCCCAGGTGGCTACGCAGGCCAAGGCGCCGCGCCGGGGATTCTCCGCGGTCGATTTTAAAAAAAACACCGGGTCCGCGGCCGTGAGTTTTATCCGTTGTGCGCCGTAGACGCCACGCGGCGCCGTAGTTGCCCATCGGCCAGACCTTCCCTCCGCAGGGCGGTCAACCGATTCACCTGCTATTGATTCATGTACACTGTCCAACAGGCGCCCTGCCGGGCGCCCCTAAAAAAAGCGCCCCCCGGCAAGGGGGGCGCTTTGAGAGGGACGGTCTAAACCCGATCAGAACTTGATGCGGAGGTCGGCAAAGTACATCCGGCCAAAGAAGCTGTAAGTACTGGCATCGAACGGCGGGCTGGCAAAATCATCCCGATCGATAACCGGCTTTTGGTTGGTGAAGTTGTTCACCCCCAAATCCAAGCTGACGCCGTTGAGGTGGTTGTCCAACTTGCCGAGGTTGATGCGGAATTGGAAATCGAACGTGTTATATGGATTCATCGTGTCGCCAGAGTAGTTGTCGATGTGATGGATGTTCGTCCATCCCAGCGTGGCGCCATACGCTTTGTAGTTCCAGTCCACGGTGGTATAGGAGCGGGTCTTCGGGAGCGTGCCGTAGTCGTCAAATCCAGCGTAGTCTGTGCCGGAGTCGGTCGGACCCGTCTTAACGAAGAACTGCTTCAGGATCGCCCATTCTGTGTTGATGACGAAGCGACCGTAGGTCTGCCAGGGCAGCGTATATTTGACGTTGATGTCGTAACCGTGCTGTTGCTGCGAGGCGATATTGAGCAGGGTTTCCAACACATAGACGTTCGACGGGTCCGGCGAGAGCTGCCCCGGGGCCGTCACAGACTTGCCGCCCTGTCCCGCGAAGGCGCCCAGCGTGACGAATGGCGCAAACGGTGAGTTCGGTCCATACTCTTCGACCGACTGCATCATGGTGAGGTCACTTGCGGGATTGCCGATCAGGTCCTTCTCATCGATTTTAAAATAGTCGATCGTGATTTCCAATCCCTTCACGTACTTGTACTTCGGCGAGAAGATCACGCCGAAGGTCTTGCTCTTGGCGTGCGACGGGGTGAGGAGAGGATTTGACCCGCCCATCTCGTAGCCCTGCAGGTTGGGGAACTTGGCCCCGGTCGCGACGCCCGACGAGTTGTACGCGGCCAGACCGCCGGGCGAATTGGTGAACCCGGAGTTGGACGGTCCGAACAGGTCGTACAGGATCGGTTCGGTGAAGGACTTGGAGAACGTCGCGCGAAAGGCGAGTTGGTCGTCGAACGGCAGGTAGCGCAGCGAAATCTTCGGAACCGAGGTCTTGTTGTTGTCGCTGTAGGCTTCGTGGCGCCACGCGCCATCGAGCGTGAGGAGGTACAGCCCGGGAATCTTGTTTTGCGGGCTGGTCACGGGCACCTTCAGTTCCGCGAACTCGGCCTTGAGGTTGCGTTGCGCGTCGAAGGGGTTGAGCGACGTGCCGCTGTTCCACAGCGACGTCGTTGCGCCCGGCGGAATGGTGCTATTGTAGTCGGCGGTCGCCTTCAAAGTCTCCTTGAGGTACTCGGCGCCGGCCGCGTACTGGAGGGGCCCGCCGGGCAGATCCCAGATTTTGCCGTTGGCAATCGCGTTAAAGGTGTACAACTGGCTCCGATAAATGCCCATCGAAGTGCCGAAGATATTGGCTGTGGTCATGTTCGCCGCATTCTGGTTTCTGGCGAACAGGTTGATCAATCCGGACTTAAGCGCGGTCAGGAGAGCCGAATTGAGGATCATATTGTAGCCATACGCCGCCTGTTGCGAGAGGTTGTAGTTGCCGTAAACCTGCCAGTTGAAGTAGTCATTGACCTTGCCGTCCAACCCCGCCGTCATCCGATAAAAATTGGTCTGATTATCGTAGATGCGGTTCGGTCCGGCGAGGAAGCGATTGCGGATGGTGAAGCCCGAATCCGTAATCGGAGCAACATAGCCAGGCGCATAGGTGAGGAGCGTTGTGCTGCTCGCAGTGACCGGCTGGGGATTCAACTGATAGTTCGTCTCCGTGAAACCGTAGAGGAAATCTGACGTCAGCGTGATCTGGTCGTTGATGACGTGGCTGCCAGAGACGGTGGCGATTCGCTTGTTGACGGCGTTCATCACCGTGGGCCTGCCTGAAAGATTGAAGAGCTGTGTCACTGCGGAGGAGGAAATCGGAACGTAGATGCCTTGGGTGACCAAGCTGGCCACGGACGCGGGGGTGGCGTTCGTCGGGGCATTCAATCCAGGCGCCAGCTCATAGTAGCTGGAGCCCTTATTGATAATGCCGGGAATGCTCGCGGTGCCGTAATACGGATTGTCATAGCTTATGTCGCGCTCCCACAGCGGCTGGGATTTGGACCATTCGACCGAGAACATCAGATGGGTCTTGGCATCCCCGACGCCGGCCACGGCCGAAATCGAGCGTTCGCGCCAATAGCCGCCCGTGTCCTTCGGGGCCATCGTCATGTGGAAACCGAGCTCGGCGCCCTGGTAATCCTTGCGGAGGATGATATTGATGACGCCGGAAACGGCATCCGTACCGTAAATGGCGGAGGCGCCATCGGTCAGGACCTCGATGCGCTCCACGGCCGAGATGGGTACGAGGTTGAGATCGACGAATTCATAGCCACCGCTGGACGCGACGGCGGAAGGAGCGACGCGCTTCCCATCGATCAAAACCAGGGTCTGGGTGTTGCGGAGGGCGATCATCGAGCCGCCGTTCGTCGAGCCGCCCGCGATGTTGGCATTCTCGATGCCAATGTTATTGCCGCCCTCGATCTGCGGGACCGTTTTCCGCAGCACGTCCATGATATTGGTGTCCACACCGGAGTTCTGGATCGCTTCAACATCGATCACCTGGACCGGCAGCGCCTTGGCTTCGTCCGCGGCCGCCGGAATGTAGGAGCCGGTGACCACGAATTTTTCCATCTTCACTTCTTCCTTCGCTTCCTGCGGAGCGGCCGTCTGGGCGTTGCCAGAAACCGCGAATAAGGCCACGCCCAAAAATAGCGCAAGCGGAGCCCGTGATTTCCTTACGGAATTCAGGTTCATAGTTTGATCAGTTGTGCTTTGGTTGGTAAGAGCTTGTGGGCTAGACCCACTGAGTTCTCTTGGGTCGGGAGAGTAAGCATGGCTTCTGCCAGTATGCAATAATTATGTTAAACCGCGTTTTTAAGCGTTAAATGGCTTATATTTTACGTCAATTGGCTTTCCTGTCGGCGATATCAACGACACCAACTTTTTATATTGGTTCGCTCGCCTTGGCATGTTGGGCTGATTTGGAGTACGCTTGTCGCGTATGATGAAGGAGCTACCGCAGATCCTGAATGCCTTGAACCGTGTTCCGCCGGGTGGCGCTGTCCTTGCCACCCTAGTGAAAGTCGAAGGCTCCTCCTACCGGCGGCCGGGCGCGCGGCTGTTGTTGCTGGCCGATGGCCGGCACATGGGCTCCATCAGCGGAGGCTGCCTGGAGGATGACGTGATCACTCATGCCCGCGAAGTGCTGGCTAACGGCATGGCGAAGACGATCACCTACGACACCACCACCGAAAACGACCTCGTCTGGGGGGTGGGTTTGGGCTGCCACGGCGTGGTGCACGTACTCATCGAGAAGCTGCCGTCGCAGCCGGTCTGGGCCGATGCTTTGCGGGAAAATTTTCGGCGCAGAATGGCAACCGAGCTGGCCATCGTCTGGCGTGGCCCGGCGGGAACACCGCTCGGCACCCATCTGGCCAACGCCCTGCCGGCGCTGCCACCCACGACCGAGGTGTTCCGCCAGATCGTGTCTCCTCCCGTTGCGCTGGTCATATTCGGGGCAGGCGACGATGCCCAACCGCTCGTGCGGTTCGCCAAGGAGCTCGGCTGGCAGGTGACGATCGTCGACCCCCGTCCCGCCTTCGCTACGTCAGAACGCTTTCCCGAAGCCGATACCGTCATCGTGGCACGTCCCGACGAGGCGCCCGCCCGCCTGGCCTTGGGCGCCGATACCCTCGCCGTGATCATGACCCATCATTACCACCACGACCTGCCGCTGCTCCGCGCGCTGCTGCCGCGTCCCCTCGCCTACCTCGGTCTGCTCGGCCCCAAGAAACGCGCTGAAAAAATTCTCTCCGATCTCGCCGCGGACGGGTTGGCCATCACTCCCGCCATGCGCACGCGCCTGCACGCCCCCGTGGGGCTCGATCTCGGCGCCGACCATCCCGGGGAGGTGGCGCTCGCCATCCTCGCTGAAATGAAGGCCACCCTGGCGGGCCGCGATGCCCGTCCATTGCGCGAACGGGGGAGACCGATCCATGGTTGAACAACTTACATGAGCCGCTGGGGCGGATCGGCTTGTTCTTACAAGAGCGAACGGAGAAAACGGAGCAGCACATGGTTGAAAACAAGCAGACTCTCAGTTCCCTCCGTTGTCTCCTGTGAAAACAGATTCCTTTCATTTTGGCGCGGTCGTCCTGGCCGCTGGCTCCTCGAAGCGCATGGGCGAACCCAAGCAGTTGCTGCGGCTCGACGGCCGCACGCTGTTGCGCCGCACGGTGGACACGCTCTTCGCCTCGCCCGCCTGGCCGGTGGTGGTCGTGCTGGGCGCGCACATGGAGTCCCTCCGGCCGGAGGTCGCGCGGCTGCCGGTGCTCATCGTCGAGAATCGCGAGTGGGCGGAAGGGCTGGCGTCGTCGATCCGCACGGGAGTAAGTGTACTGGAGGCGTTTTCGCTGTCGCTCGAAGCCGCGCTGCTGGTCCTCTGCGACCAACCCAACCTGTCGCCGGATGCCATCACCCGCCTCATCGAAGCCCACCACCGCACCGGCAAGTCGATCGTGACTGCCTGCTACGCCTGCCCCGAGCGAGGTCGAGGGGCCGGCCATCCGGGTCCGCCGGCTTTGTTCGCACGGAGTCATTTTCACGAACTCATGGAGCTGCGCGGTGCCGGCGGAGCCCGACCGCTCCTGGCGCGCCACCCGGACCTGCTCGCCACGGTTGACCTCCCGGAACTCGCCGCCGACCTCGACACTCCCGCCGACTACCGCACCTTCCTCGCCAACCAACCTTCAACCGATCAGAGCTGACCCATGAAAACATCACCGCGCGCTCCCCTCCTGCTTGCCTGTTCGTTGCTGCTCTGTCTTCCGGCAATGTTTGGCGCAGACCTGTCCGCCAAAGCTTCAGCGACGGCAGAAACTCCGGCGAAGCCGGCCAGCAAGGAAGCGCTCAAGGCCGAACTCGCCAAAATGGAGGACACCTTCTGCGCCCTAGCGAAGGAGAAAGGCATCCTGGCCGCCTTCGAGTATTTCGCCGCGCCCGACGTCGCCTTCGTCGACACCGATCCCCGCCGTTTCCGCGGCCTCGCGGCCATACGGGAGCGGATGGGACCGGACCAGCCGGGCATCTCGGTGACCTAGTCAGCCATGTTTACCGACGTTTCCGATGATGGCACGCTAGGTTACAACTGGGAGCACTACGAGTGG
>Ga0116120_1002468_pt1 | contig 11149 bp, 9 predicted proteins | sample June2015DPH_11_1_3_FD_89724 | JGI IMG/M metagenome (GOLD analysis project Ga0116120, IMG submission 89724) | Peatland microbial communities from SPRUCE experiment site at the Marcell Experimental Forest, Minnesota, USA - June2015DPH_11_150 | ecosystem: Environmental > Terrestrial > Soil >... | reverse complement strand
TCTGAGCGCGTTCGGCCGCCGTGGTGCGTTGGCGGCGGCGAGGAGCCTTGGATGTGTTCATTACCCCGGCGTTTACCACGCCGGCTCGCCGCGCACCAGACGGTCCCCGCTTTACCGCTTACGCCGGTGGCGTGGCCGCAGCCGATGGTCCCAGCCAGTTTCGAAAACAGCCCAGTGCTTGACCGCTGGGTCGCTGCGCCAAGCAAACCCATGAAGTCCCGTCAAGGACGATAGAATCCATCTCCCAACCAAGAACCCCGTTGCCGCCGGTGGCGTGGCCGCAGCCGCTCGTCCCAGGCAGTTTCGATAATAGCCCAGTGCTTGAGCGCTGGGTAAACCAGCCCAAGCAAATTCAGCAAGTCCCGCCAGGGACGACCGAATCCACCTCCCAACCCACGAGGCCTCCGTTGCCAACCAACCCCTCTTCCCGCGGCACCATCCGTGCCGCCGCGGATCCCGCTCACGGACTGGGCACCACCAACTCAGGCCCGATGCCGGTCACCGTGATCCGGTCGAGTTGAATCAACATGGGCAGCGCCTCCAGGCCTTGGCGATCCAGGTAGCGGAAAGCGAAGACGTCGTGGTAGGCGGCCTGAACCTGCATGAGTTCCGCCACCTGATCCCGGCTTACTTCCTCGCGGCTGGCCGAGGCCGTGGCGGCGAATTGTGGATCCAACCACTTGGCGGACAGCGCCGCGATCGTTTCCGCCCGTTGCTGCTCTTCAGCCTCCAGCCATCCCTTGAGTTCGGACCGCAGGGCCACATAGGCCAGGGCGTCCTTGAAGGAATCGGTGGACTGGCCGCCAGGATCGAAATTGCTGACCACGTTCCAAACGTTGCTGTAACCTTCATTCGGGCCGGCCAACATCGTTTCGTACGACTTGGACATCGTTTCCGCCACAGCACCTTCGAGCGGCAGTCGCTCACCCGATGGCACCGCGTTCGGGACCTCCGCCATCTGCTGCAGGTTCGTCATCAGGGTGCTGGCGGCCTGGGCGGCGTGCCTGGTGTCCACTTGTCCGGTGGCCAGGGCGGCATGGGCGTAACCAACAAATCGTTCTTGACCGTTACAGCAAGACGCATAACGTCACTTCATGCGATGTCATGACGGCGCACTTCTGCCATTTCCGGGCACAGAGTTGCCCTCGCGTCTGGCGTCTCCGATAAAACACGTGCGTTGCGTCAGGTTCGTTCCAAGTGTGAAACTCATTTGATTCCGTAAATGCCCACAAAGAAACACCAGAGCCAACTTCCGACGGCGCTTAATTGCGTGGCGTTGTTGATTGCTGTAATCGCGGCTCTTATTGCAGGCCCCCTCTGGATAAATGACACCGCTCACAAAGCCGAGGCAGCCAGGCTTCAGAATAGAGTCGACGAGCTACAAAAGAGGTTGAGTTCGGTTTCCAGGCGGCTTGGAGACTCGGACTACTTGGATGTTCGAAAGTTGCTCATCAGAAAATCTGAGACAGGCCGTGTATCGCCGCGTTCGGACTTTTTCCCCGAAGCACATTTTTACGCGCCGAGGAATCTGACTCCATGGACGCTGAAGACCATGCCATACCGTGACTTGGCAAAGATGATTTTCAGCAACGATATCCTGACAGAGGGGGAGGATGCGTTGTCGCTTGCGCCCCTCAAAGTCTGGTCTCCGGATAGGCATTTATCGGTGCGAGGAAGCAGCGTTGTTTCGAACCTGTTTCCCCTGATTGCGGTTGAGAAGCTGGCGATTGCGGACCTGAAGGAAACCATGGGCTGGCAGACTTTCGACCTGGATATATCTGTGACAAATGGGGTTACCAACATGACCGAAAGTCACCGCCGCATTACGCTGGAGAAGGCGTTTCCAGGTGACGCCGTTGGAGCGCTTCTTGCGAGTGAGCTTAACGCGTTATTTATGTCGAGTTCTGTTCTTGAAGGCGAGCTCCAGGGCGAACTTATGGCGGTCCAAAAGGTCGACAATGTCTTATATGGCCAATTCCGGTATACCTTAAAGGATGTTACAGTGGATGGAGTTAAGTACAAGCAGTATTATTGTTTCCTAGATAGCATGGCAGTAGGGCTGCCTCCGGACATTTACGTCGTTGTGGCTCTAGTCCCTACTACAGAACCAACCAATAGAAATGGGGATTTTCTATTGGTCTCGAGTTGGTTTCAGGATTTCGCAATCCTGATTGATCCTTAGTGGCTTAAGATGTGTTTTACACTTGACGTCGCACGTCAAGCGGTGCTTACCGACCATGGTTCTTTGAATGGATTTCCGGTCCAGCCTCAAGCAGCAAATTAAGCGGTCGGCCTGAGAAGGTCGATTTTGTCGGAGGGGGGATAGTAAATGCGCCTTTGTGCCGCATCGCCGCCGCGGAAAACACCTTCCCACTTCACTCCGGCCGGATTAGCTCGAAGCGGTCGCAGGTGCGGCAGTACCAGTGCGGCGAGGCCATCCGGCCGATCAGGAACAACCGGTCGCCGCGGACGCGCTGCTTTTCCGCGTCGAACAGTTCATCGCGCAGATGGACGCGCTTGACCAGGCCGATGATCACCCGATTGCCGCCGATTTGCAGCGTGCCCCACTCGACGCATTCCAGGCTCACCGGCGCCTCGGCAATCCGCGGCGGACGCACGACCGTCGAGGCGGCGGCGGTCAGGCCCGCGGAGGCGAGTTCGCTCTGGCCGTAGGGCAGCGAGGCGGCGCACCGGTTCATCGCCTCCGCCAACGGCTCGTCCACCAGGTTCACGACGAACTCGTGGCTCAACCGGATGTTGCGCGCGGTGTCCTTGGGCGTGCCGTCGTCGCGGTCGCCGGGCGCCACGGCGAGGATCGGCGGGTTCGCGCCGAGGACGTTGAAGAAGCTGAACGGCGCGGCGTTGACGACGCCGTCGGGACCGAGGGTGGTGATCAGCGCGATCGGCCTGGGCGTGACGAGGCTGGCGAGGATGGGATAGGCCCGGTGGGCGAGCGCGCCTTCAAGATCGAGTTCCATGCGCGGAGCATCGGTCGGCCGTGGCGCGGCGGCAAGACGAAGTGCGAAGTTCGGAGGAGTTTCAAGTTTCAAGTTTCAGGTTTCAAGGATGAGGGCGGATGACGGGGGCGAATGACGAGGGGCGAACTCAAGGGCGGCTCGCGGGGAGGCTCCAGCAGGGAATTGCGAGGTTCGAGGTGCGAGTGTCGAATTGGAGAGAGTTCGTGAGGTCGGGGTACGAGGTTTTCCGCGCCCCTTCTCCAGACGCTCAATTCTCAACCATCACCCATCAACTGGATGAGCGGCTCGCGGGGACGCGTGACGAGTTACGAGGTGCGAACGATGGACTGCGAATGACGAAAGGTGGGTCGTAGAGCGCGGGGCGCGGTTTGGCCTTGCGTTGCGGCGATTCGCCTTCAATTTGAGCAAGCATGAGCGTGACACAATGCGAGTTCGACCTGGTGGTCATCGGCGGCGGCAGCGGCGGTTACGCGGCGGCGCGGACGGCGGCGGCCGCCGGTCTGAAAACGGCGGTGGTGGAGGGCGGACCGCAGGTGGGCGGGCTGTGCATCCTTCGCGGCTGCATGCCGACCAAGGCGCTGCTCTACGCGGCCGAGGTGCTGCACCTGGCGCGCCACGCCGGCACTTGGGGATTGCGCCCCGGCACGGTGGGCTTCGACTGGGAGGCCGTGCTCGCGCGCAAGAACCGGCTCATCGCGGACTTTGCCGACTTCCGGGTGAAGCAACTGAATGACGGCCGCTTCACCTTCATCCGCGACCAGGCGCGGTTCGCCGGTCCGCACACGCTCGAACTGGCGCAGGGCGGGCGGCTCACGGCGAAACATTTCGTCGTGGCCACCGGGTCCGTCGTGGCCGAGCCGCCGCTGCCGTCGCTGGCCGCCGTCGGTTACCTTACCAGCGACGACGCCCTCCAACTGCCGCGACCGCCGCGGTCATTGATCGTCCTCGGCGGCGGACCGGTGGCGGTCGAGTTGGCGCAATTCCTGGCGCGCTTCGGCACGGAGGTGACGCTGGTCCAGCGCAGCGCGCACATCCTGCGCGATTCCGACGAGGACGCGGCCCGCGTGGTGGAAGGGGCGTTGCGGCGCGAGGGATTGCGCGTGTTCACCGGCACCCGCCTCCTCGATGCCGGCCGGAACGCGGGCGGCAAATTCGTCGAGTTCGAACACGCCGGCCGGCGGATGCGCGTCGAGGCCGAGGACATTTTGCTGGCGCTGGGCCGTTCGCCGAACACGGCGGGGCTGGCGCTCGACCGCGCGGGCGTGCGGACCGAGCGGGGGCGCATCATCACCGACGCCGCGCAGCGGACGAGCGCGTCGCACATCTTCGCGGCCGGCGATTGCACCGGTCCCTACGAGATCGTGCATATCGCGATTCAGCAGGGCGAAACGGCGGTGCACAACGTGCTCCATCCGGACGCGCCGCGGCAGATGGATTACCGGCTGCTGACGGCGGTGGTGTTCTCCGAGCCGCAGGTGGGCGTGGTGGGATTGACGGAGAAGGTGGCGCGGGAGCGCGGGGTGCGGTTCCTGGCTGCGAGCTATCCGTTCAACGACCATGGCAAGTCGCTGATCATGGAGGCGCTCGACGGCTTCGTGAAGCTGTTGGCCGATCCGGTCACCGGGGAAATTCTAGGCGGCGCGTGCGTGGGTCCGCTGGGCGGCGAACTGATCCACGAGATCGTGGTGGCAATGCAGGCGCGGCTGACCGTGGCGGCGCTGGCGGCGACGCCGCATTACCACCCGACGCTGGCGGAAATCTGGACGTATCCGGCCGAGGAACTCGCCGGGCAGGTGGCAGCGGGGACCCGCGGCATCTGATCGCGAAAGGGCGGTGCCACAGTTTAGGGTTCCGTGTTCACGCGGCTGGCGGAACCGGCTAAAGCCAGAACTCCGAACTCACAGCAGTCCCAAAGGAGAACGACCGGATGCTCTAACGTCTGATATAGAGCGGAACTCCGAGCGCTCTCCAGGCCGCGACATCGGTTTGGAGTTCCGCGTTCACGCGGTGCGGCAGGAGCCGCTTTCGCCCCTCGACACGGGCCGCTCGCGTTGTAACCTAACGCCCTATGCGTCGTGAGTTTTTGAAGGAAGCCCGTCGGCTGGTCGTCAAGCTGGGCACCGGGATTCTGACGGACAGCCGGAAGCAGCCGGACCTGGCCCAGATGGAGCAGTTGGTGGCCCAGGTGGCGGCGCGCCGGCAGGCCGGCATGGAAATCGTGCTGGTGTCCTCGGGCGCGGTGGGCGCGGGGATGGGCGTGCTCGGGTTCGAGAAGCGGCCCACGAGCCTCGACGAATTGCAGGCCTGTGCCGCGGTCGGGCAGTCGCGCCTGATGGCGACCTACGAACGGTTGTTCGCGCCCAGCGGGCTCACGGCCGCGCAGGTGCTGCTGACCCACGACGATCTCGAACACCACGACCGGCATCTCAACGCGCGCAACACGCTGGTCACGCTCCTGCGGCGCGGGGTCGTGCCGATCATCAACGAGAACGACGCGGTCTCCGTCACCGAGCTGCGCTTCGGCGACAACGACCGGCTCTCCGCGCTGGTCGCCTGCCTTTTGCCGGCGGACCTGCTGGTCATTCTCACGTCGGTGGACGGCCTGATTGCTGGGCACGGGACGCCGCAGGCGCGGCTGATCCCGACGGTGGAGCGGATTGACGAAGTGATCGAGCAGGCGGCGGGCGGCACCAATAGCGCCACGGCCGTCGGCGGCATGGCGACCAAAATCGAGGCGGCGCGGATCGCGGTGCGGGCGGGCATCCCGGTGGTGATCGCGTCCGGGCGCAAGCCGGGCGTGCTGGCGCGCGTGGCCAACGGCGAGGAGGAGGGCACGTTGTTCGTGCCGCGGGCGAACAAGCTCAAGGGCCGCAAGCGTTGGATCGCGTTTTTCCACCATCCCAAAGGCACGTTGTTCGTGGACGACGGCGCCAAAGGCGCCCTGCGCGAAAAGAACAAGAGCCTGCTGCCGGTCGGCATCAAGCACTGCGAGGGCGATTTTGTCGGCGGCGACGTTGTGCGCATCTGCGATCAGGAAGGCGTGGAGTTCGCGCGCGGCATTGTCGCCTTCCGCGCCGACGCCATCCGGCAGCGGCGGCTGCCGCCGACCGAGCTGATCCACCGCGACAACCTCGTTATTCTGTAAACCGATGAAGAAGGCGCCCGCCATCAGCGACCTGCTCCGAATCATGGCCCGTCTGCGGGCGCCCAAGGGGTGCCCGTGGGACCGCCAGCAGACGCACGCCTCGATCCGCTTCCACGCGGTCGAGGAAGTGTATGAAATGATTGACGCCATCGAGGCGGGCGACGACACCGAGCTGGAGGAGGAGCTGGGCGACCTGCTGCTCCAGGTGGTGTTCCACTGCCAACTGGCGCGCGAGCGGGGCGCGTTCGACTTCGAGCGCGTGGCGCGCCGCATCGCCGACAAGCTCATCCACCGGCATCCGCACGTGTTCGGCGACGCCCGGGCGCGGACGGTGGCCGCCGTCTGGGAGCAATGGGACCGGTTGAAGCGGGCGGAAAAACACGGCACCCGGCACCAGCGGGACTCGGCGCTCGACGGCATCCCGCGCCATCTGCCCGCGTTGCTGCGGGCGCAGAAGCTGGTCAAGAAGGCGGCCAAGGCGGGACTGGCAAAACCGCAGGCAGTGCGGCCCGCGCTCAACGGCGAGCCCCGGGGCGGCGCGGCAACGAAGCGGCAGGTTGCGGCGGCGTTGTTCGCTCTGGCGCGGTTTTGCCAGGAAAAGGGCTGGTCCGCGGAGGAACTGCTGCGGCAGGAAATCCGGCGCCGTGAAAAAAACTGGCGGCGCGCCGAGCGAAAAAGTGCGAAAATCGCAAAATGAGTTCGGTTGATTTGCTTCATGAGCCGTTGTGGCGGGCGGCTGACGTTGGCCGGCCGATGCCGGATTCCGTCCATGCGGTTTCGATGGCGCTGCCGCGTTGGCAGGACGTGGTGGGCTACGAGGAAAAGGCGCCCGAGGTGCTCGACCGCCTGGCGGGCGGCTATCCGCGCTTCGTGATTCATCCCCTGGTGCAGGCCGTGGCGCGGCGGCTCGCCGGGGATCAGCCCTGTCTGCCTTTCCCTTCGCGGGCGGTGGCGGAGGAAGCGGCGGCGTTCGTCCGGCGCAGCAGCACCGGGGCGGTCGTGGTCACGCAGGACGGCCTGGCGGGGGTGGTGACGCCGCCGGCGGGGATGGCGTCGCTGCGGGCCTTCTGGCAGCACGCGGGTTTGATTGTTTCGACCCGGCGCGCGGAGGCGTTCCTCGCGGGACACGGGGAGGCATCCGAGGCGGGCGAAGTCCGCTGTTCGTTGCGCCGGCAACTGGCGGGGTTTTACGATTGCGCCGAGGACGACGTGTTCCTGGCGCCGACCGGCATGGCGGCGCAGTACGCGGCGTTGCGCGCGCTGATGGCCCGCCGGCCGGGGCGTCCCACCGCGCAGCTCGGGTTTCCCTACGTGGACACGCTGAAATTGCAGCAGAAAATGGGGCACGGAGGCATCCTGTTGCACGATCTTGAGGGCATTGCGACGGAACTGGCCGCCTTGGTGACGCGGCAGCCGCTGGCGGGGTGTTTTGCGGAAATCCCCGGCAATCCCCTGCTCGGTTCCGCCGACTTGCGCCGCCTCACGCCGCTCCTGCGGGCCCACGGCCTGCCGCTGGTGGCGGACGACGTCGTGGCCACGCCGTTCAACGTGGACCTCAGCGGCCACGCGGACCTGATCGCGACCAGCCTGACCAAGTTCATCGTGGGGACGGGCGACGTGATGGGCGGCGCGGTGATCTGCAATCCGCGCTCGCCGTTTCATGCGGAACTGAAGCCGATCGTTCGCCGCCAGCACGAAGAAACGCTGTGGGGCGACGACGCCACGGTGCTGGACATGCAGGCGCGCGGATTTCCGGAGCGGATGCGGCGGCATAACGCGAGCGGTCTCCTGCTCGCCGAGCGGTTGCGCGCGCATCCGGCGGTGGAATCCGTCTGGTTTCCCAAGTGGACCAACGCGGATGTCTATGAGGCGGTGCGCCGGCCGGAAGGCGGCTGGGGCTCGCTCATCACTTTTCTGCCGCGCAACGCCGAGACCCGTTCGCCACAGATCTACGACCGTCTGGCCTTGTGCAAGGGACCGAGCCTGGGAACGGTCTTCACGCTGGTGTGTCCGTTCACGCTGCTGGCGCATTACACCGAGCTGGATTGGGCGGAAACCTGCGGCGTGCCGCGGTATTTGCTCCGCATCTCGGTGGGACTGGAAGATCCGGAAGAACTCTGGCGGCGACTGGACGAAGCGCTGCGGCCGGATTGAAGGGTGCGCGTTCGGCCGGCGGGCCGCCGGCGGGCCGGCCCGCCAAGCAATCAAAGAAAACCTAAGCACTCCCACCGGGCTCGTTCAACCACGCATGGCATCGAGGCTCGCCGACTCGCTCAAGGCAATGCCTTGGTGGGTTCGGCACGCCCAATCTCCTTTTACGGTTTGCACAGCCGATAAAACTGCTTGGGCAAGGTGGCAGGCAAGATGATGGGGTTCGTCGCGCCACTGAGGGAATTCGTCCACGAGGCGGGAGACAAACTCAAGCTCTCCTGCAACACAAAGCCCGGAGAGGGGGGCGTCCAGGAGATCGACGCCTGGCCCGGCGCAGCGGAATTGATCGCGAGTCTGGGCGTGACAAAGTAGCTGAACTGGTAAAAGGCATCCGGCGTCCCATCCCCGGCCAATCCGGGCCCATCGGCAATGACCCGAATCCGATCCGCCGAGAGACCCGTCGCCGAGACCGTTACGGTGTCACCACCCGGCAGCGCGAAACGGGCGAACACGCCGCTGGCAGAAGCGGGATCCGGGAAAACAACTTCCTGGGAATAGACCACGCCATCCAGCGCAAACGAAACCGTTCCCGCGCCGATGTGCGCCCCAAAGCTGCGGAACGTGATCGCGTAGTAGTTTCCGTAGCTGAGCGTGATGGTTGAATCGCTTGCGTTCAAAAAGGGTTGTGCCAGGTCATTCGTTGCCGTGAACGCCAGCGGAGAGGTGGTCCCGTTGACAACGGTGTCGTTGATGTAGGTTCCTTGGTTTGACCTCCAGGTGATATTGGAAAGGGCTCCGGCAGAGGCCGAGCCCGCCGCCATGCCAAAACCTATGACCCACATTCCCATACGGATACATGTATTCATCGGTAACCTTTGCCACTTTCTTGTGCCCGAACGACAAGGATCGCAGACCCCGCGCCATTGGCCTCCATCATGAAACTGAGGCGTCATCGCGGGGTTCGGTGCATCCGTTTTGTTGGGCCGCCATCGGTCCCAGGCTTCACTCGTACGCCGCAACCCGGATCGCGAGGATCACGCACAGACTGACGCATCCGAGCGAGTTCTGTTCGCTCACCCGAGGGTTCCAGTTTCCCTGCCGGGATTACCTCCTCAACGAATCCAACCCTGAACCCACTCCGGATGCGGGAGATGATCCCTGTTCCAGCGCCTGGTCACTTCTTCCCGTCGAACGTCAAACAACTCCCCGACCCGCTGGTTCTCGACGTGCCCGTCGCAGAGCACCACGTTCCAGCGGGCTCCATGTCGCCGTTTGAGTTTGGCCCGGCACGACTCGAATGCGGCTACTTGTCCACGGTTCACATCCGTCATGCAGGTGGCACTCAGGTCCATCCAGGCGATCGAATACGAGGGGCTAAGAAGCGCCGACGGCAGATCGCTGGGGTTGCCTGGCGTGGAGGTCCTTCCAGAAAGCTCGGCTGGCCAGACGAGCGCGTCGCCGATCGCCAGCATCTCGCTGGGCGCGACGATTTCATTCTCCCGGATCGGTCGCCAAGCCACGCTGGAATCGGACGCGGGCACGACCTCTCCGCCCAGTCCCAACTGTCCTGGCCGGTCCATCGCCCAATTGTAGGCGCCCCAATCGTTGTAACCGTAGCTCCCGCGCCAACTATGCCAAACGCGGGCATAGCCGGGACAGGCTTGAATGCTCCTTGGCACCGTGGCGGGGCTCGGCGGGTTTCCCGTCCACAAGTCAAAACGCGCCGTGCCGAAGTAAGGAGCGAGTTGGTTGAACCACCAGAGGCTGGGTGCAGCGGGGTCGGCGGCCCCAAGAGCCCGCGGGTACACGCCAAAATCGTCCACATGCATCCTCAGCCCGACTCCCCACTGGCGCAGGTTGCTTTTGCAGACTGCGGAGTCGGCGGCGCTCTTGGCCCGCGACAGGGCGGGAAGAAGCAGACTGGCCAGGATAACAATGATCGCGATCACCACCAAGAGTTCGATGAGGGTGAAGGCGTTTGATCCCCCGCTCTGCGCCTGGGCGCCAGCCCCATCTGACCTGGAGTTCTTCTTCATCAGGGTCCTCCGCACTCGACTTGCGTTCTTGGTTTGCTGCCGGCTGCTTACTCTCCAACACTACGCTTCCATCGCGCCGCGACCACTGTGCGTCCCGATGCACACGGCATGATGATGAACGGCCGAACGTAGAAAGCTGAGCCACCGCCGACTCGCGACGTGAACCGCGATAGCGGAACTGACAGCGCCAACGGCGGTTGGCTCCGGCGACTTGTTAGGCGTATCGGTCATGGCTTCTGGATTCGGCTAAACTCTGCTCTCAACTTCGTAAATGAGAAAGCCCAAAATGCCGAGAAAATCAGAAATAAACCGACGAGTATCCAAACGGCGTAGTGCGGGATGAAAGTCTGAAGCAACCAAGCCGCTCCGATGGCCAAAAGCTGAAAAAACGGAATCGCGGGAAAAATCGCCGCTCCTGCGTTCGGTAATCGTCCGTTTTTGAGGTGCGTGATGTTGTCTGCCGTGATTTCAGAAGCGAAGCTCTGGCCACAAACTACCAAGCTGAAAATGATGGCAAGCAAGTAGAGCATAGATACGCCTAACGGACCCGAGCTAAGCCGAACGCGACCCGAAGACTTCCGGACATGGCTTGAGAGACCGGAGCGTTTGGCTTCAGCGAGTTGTTTGGCGAAGCCCAGCCCAGCCTTGTTCGAATATCAAAAGTCCTCTTCATCCGTTTCCGGCCGCCCGCCTTGGGCAACTTCCTCACCCCGCCGCCTAGTGTAGTGTATCACAATTGGCTAGACATATCGGTTTTTTCATGCAAACTTGTTGCCGATGCCAAAAGTTGCCAGTGTGGTGATCCTGTCCGAGCCCGATCGAAATCAACTGGAGAGCTG
>Ga0116120_1002467_pt1 | contig 11149 bp, 11 predicted proteins | sample June2015DPH_11_1_3_FD_89724 | JGI IMG/M metagenome (GOLD analysis project Ga0116120, IMG submission 89724) | Peatland microbial communities from SPRUCE experiment site at the Marcell Experimental Forest, Minnesota, USA - June2015DPH_11_150 | ecosystem: Environmental > Terrestrial > Soil >... | reverse complement strand
GGCGATCTCTATCATGCGCTTGACTCTGAATTTTGCTTCACACTTGATCCGTGTCCGAACGGTGCGACGGACGGACTTACGCGAAGCTGGCAAGGCCAAAGAATCTACTGTAATCCGCCTTATGGAAGGCACGTAGGAGACTGGCTGGAAAAGGGGAAAGAGGCAAACATCGCCGTTTATCTTCTGCCCGCCCGGACTGATACGAAATGGTGGCACGAGCTTGCGATGAAGGCGAAGGAGATCCGCTTCCTGCGTGGAAGGCTGAGATTTAAGGGAGCAAAACATGGAGCACCATTTCCTAGCGTAATTCTCGTCTTCCGAAGAAGGGGTAGTTAAGTATATAGGTTCCTAACCAAAGGAGTAAATCAGGAATGCCATCGAATGATTATTTTGAGCGGTACGGGTCACAGATAGCAGTGATCGGAAAAAAGGGGCAACAGAAGCTCAGAGAAACTCGCGTCCATGTCTCGGGCCTCGGCGGTATCGGCAACTTGCTGGCCTTGTTTCTGGGTACGCTTGGGGTGGGGTACATCTCCTGTAACGACCCTCAGCGGCTGGAAATCGAAAATCTGGGGAGATTCGTGTGTGGTGACGAAACGGATGTCGGTCGTGACAAAGTCATTGCTGCGGCAAGGTTCTTTCACCGGAGCCGGCATCTTGTGTTTGAGCCGGTCGTTGACAAGAATGAGTCAACCTCAGTCAATTCTTTGTACGAGCGGGCCGACTGGATTTTTTCTTGTGCCAACACGGTTTCGGCTCGCCTGGCGGCAGCTCGCAAAGCAGTCGAACTCAGCAAGCCGATCATCGACGTGGGGGTTTCTGATGGAAGGGTGAGCTTGGCGGGCAGCATCAAATATTGGCTGCCCGACTGTGCAGATTGGTCGGCTTGCCCAGCCTGCTACTTGGCTCCGAAAGCCGAGATTCCTCGGAATGAGGGCCTCTTGTTCACTGTTCTGGCAACGACTGCGGCACTGGCTGCGCATGTCTTCGTTAGTCTGACAACGGGACTTGATACTGATTTCACGAAGACACACAATTACGCCACGGTTGAGACGGACAAATGCCAAATCGAAATACTTGCCGTCCTTAAACGAAAGCATTGTCCCTTCTGTTCGATGAGGCATGGGAGGGGGGCCTAATTATATTTTTTGCGGAGGGAACATGCGGTTGAAGATTTCCTCCGGCTCGGTATACGTTCCGTCGGAATGAAGGGTCTCGATGGCGTGAGGGCCAAACACTCTGCTTATCTCCAACCAATTTGCCTCGATGGCGTCCATCTGGACGTCAAAACATCGGGGATCTACGCCGCCGCGCTCAATGAATTTTTGGCGCGCAATTTGCCGCTCTCCTTCAAACCACCACACCTCAACTCCGGCCGCTTGTAGTTCTCGGACAGCCGGGAGATTGTTTGGCGGGAAGCCCCAATCGATAACCACAGTGTTCCCATTCCTTTGAGCGGTGGCGATGAATGCCTCTACGCCGGCTGTCTGAAGTACCTGGACAAAGGACAGTTTTTCAATGCTACCTTGCCCGCGAAGCAGCTTATCGAAATCGAGGTGGAGGAACCCTTTTTGTTGCCCAAGCCACCTACAGTAAGAGGACTTCCATGTTGCAGGAACACCGCTAATGAGGATCACTGTGGGCATACGTCAGTAGGAACCGTGGGCAGCACTTTACGGTAAGCTATATGGGTCAGTCGGACGTGCGAGTACGATAGGTCTCTAAGTCGGCTTCCGTGACCTCCTCGGGCGGCACTAGCTTGTAGTGCTTCTCAGAGGCAATGCCCACGCCATTCTCACCCTCCTCAAACTCGAAAAGAGCGATCACGTCGCCAAGCATGAACTGAGCGGCAATCGCTCGGCAAATCAATGACGGGAATTTGCTGGCACACACCGCGAAATCCTGCTCAATCTGGACGATACTCAGTCTATCGGTGCCACCCTTGGCTTGGATTGGGAAGACATAGTGGGCACCTTTCTTGTCGAGGCCGACGTAAATTTCGTCTGTCTCGACCTGACCGATGTTCGGGACAGTGGTGCGAAGGTGGTTCTGCAAGGAGTAACACGTGACACCAGTGAATATGTCCACGAGTCTGTTATAGCGAACCTTGGCAAGAAGCGCCTGCTCGTCGTTGAAAGCATACTTCGCTACGACGCCGGGCGTGGAGTCGGGCACCTTGGTGGCTGTCATGTTTTCGTTGGGAACCAGCGGTATGTCTGGAACTAAAACGAACCGGTACTTCCCACGGCCTGCTGGCCGGATGATCCATGTCTCACCTTTGCCAGCCGTAGACTGTATGCTTGTGGGTAATGCTGCACGATAGCGGAAGCTGTAAACCAAGTCACCTAGGTTTTTGGGTAATTCAATGCCGAGTTTATCGGCAACGGTGATGAACTCCTCGCGCTCAAAATCAACAGTGCGAGTTCCCCGTTTGAACTTCGATTGGAAAAGTTTCTCGATAATGGCTACGTATCTGTTTTGTTGGTTCACGTGGTTTAGTTTTTGTGTATGTTCCTTTTTTTCGGCCATCGGAGAATTACGACCTCTTCCCGAAGTTGCTCTCTAGTCGCTGTTGCGAGACGTGTTCGAAATAGATCAATGTCGATGACTTCGTAGCCAAGACCACGAGCAATTTCGGCAATGAGCTGACCGGTCCGAATCATGACCCTGAGATAGGAGGCCTGATCGCCGACAACATAAGCGAGTTGGGCGCCGGGGCGCAACACTGATCGCAATTCAGAGAGGTGGCGGGCAATTCCACCAAAGTATAACTTTGTGACCCTTGGATACAGGCGTTCGAAACCTGAGGTCTTGCCAAGCTCGATGCGGCGGCGTTCGATGGCGTCGGCGATACGTTGGATTTCCTTATTGTCGGCTACCAGGAGATCGTCTTGGTCAGCTTTGTACACTCCGCGAGTGTTGGAGCGCAGAAGCGTTTGCTTGAGACAGCGCAGGTCCTGCTTGTTCCGAACAAATCCTAGAAGGACAGATTCGAGACGGGTCGTGCGAGTATAGTCCTTTTCGTTTGGGTACGGCGGTGAGGTGATTACCGCATCGATTGAGGTGGGTCGGAGGACACTGCGAAGCTGGCGTGCGTCAGCGCGATAAACGAGCGTCTGAACATGGGCTTTCCCCCTCAGGGTTCGCAAATCATCAACCATAGTACGAACGACATTGAGCCATGCTGAGACAACCGGTGCATCTTTCTTGGGAGGTCCGATCCCAACTTCCGGTCCGAAGTGAAGGTTACTGATAACCGAAACAAGGGCTTTGGCTAATGCCAAACGCTCGTATCTACTAAAGCGTTCGTCACTTTGGTTAGTCAATGTTTCTAAGAGGACCAACGTCTTGTGAAGCGGCAGAGGGCTAATCGATTCTGCAAGGAGTAGATCGTGAGCCTCGGGGGGAAGTGTCCACAACTGGGGGGGAACCTTCTGATGTTTAACACGCGTCCGAAATAGCGGGAAATCGTCGCCATCCTCGATGCCCTGTGATTCAAGCTTCTCAGACGTGAGATGCCCAACTTCCATTGCATGATCAAGGAATGCGTCCGGATCGACGGTCCAGGCAACTTTCACTTCGCTTGCAAAGAACGGCACGGGATTTGGCTCAATCCCGATACTCGGAATGCCCAATTTCTTACACTCAACCAGTGTGGTCCCGGTTCCACAGAATGGATCTAGAACACGGGTGTCCGAATTAAGGCCAAAGCGATCAATGTAATCCCGTACCAGATGAGGCGGGAACGAGAGCACAAACCGATACCAATCATGGGCTGCATGATCTTCCGCTCGCAGCTTGTTATCCTCTTGAGCGCTCTTCTGCGTGCCGTGATTTATGGCTAAGTCAAAGTGGGCCATTAAATTAAGTATACTACAATCGAGTTTCTCCTTTCGGGTCTGCTATGATCTTCTTCATGGTCGGAAAGTGCTTTATTGCTCACCCGTCTTGACGGTCAGCAAAAAAAGTATTTTGATTGTAGGACTTCTTTTATATCCAGGACCCCCCTCCGGGGGGGCGGATCAAGGTTTAATCCACTGTGTTGGCATTGCCTTATCCAGAACTCTTTCAGGATATTACCGCGATGGATCTTAACAAATTGTTTGCGCGTCAGGCGGCGCAGCAATTCAACATTGCAAGCATGAACAGAATAGCTATCGTGAATGGCTGAACACGCCTTAATTTTCGCACGAGAGAGCGCATTGACAGTCAGCGCCATGTGTGCAGCATCTAAGGAGTGCACAAAATTCGCAACTATCGCGTCCACTTGCTTCTTTTTGAAGAGCTCTTTGCCTTTGGATGTCGGATCAGGGAGGCTGAAGCGACCGATTCTGGTTCTGATCCTTTGCTGTTTAGCTCTCCGATACTCGTGGACTACTGGGAAACCTGACGGAGAAATCCATGAGATGCCTTGGTCTATGTTCGCAAGGGGCAGCGCAATCTTATCCTGGAGCCAATCCATAATTCCGACAGGTGTCGCGACGACCTTCGGCAAACAATCAAACAGTATGCCCGCGATAAAGTTCGCATTTGAGAGTTGCTCTTCGAGCCTTCCAGGGACAAGGCTTTGATCCACTAATTGCTCGGCTATTCCTCCTTGTTTCGCTCCGTACGGCTTATTCATTGTGGCAGCTTTGGCGACCTTACGTGCCACGCGCCGGGGAAACTTCTGAGATTTGAGCCAGCCTGACCAAATGCTCGCCTGTATCACCCTCTTCTTCGTCTTTTCCTCGGCCCGCTGAAGTCGCTTACAGATCACTTTTGCCTTGCCGAGTTCAAGACGCCGCCGCCTCACTTGGCACTGCACCCAAATCCGCCAGGCCCGATGCAACCTCTTTCGGCTTCTTTCCTGAGGCGAAGTGATTCCCGCGATCTTCTTTGCCAGCCGCTTGCAGCCCACTTGTTCTAATAGCCAGCGAGCCAGCTTAAATCTTTCAGTTTTGCGCCGCGCCTCATTTCGGAGAGATTTGAGCATCTCCTCTGCGACCTTCCAATAGATGTCTTGTGGATGGCTGGATGGTCGGAGGTTCGTGAGCCGGCCACCCGTTGGGTCTCGACCCAAAGCGCTGAGGTGCTGGAGGCCGTTGCACGTACCGTCCATCGCAACGGGTATGTGGGACTTGAAATCCCTTCCGCGCCCTTCGTCGCGCAATTTGCAGTATTCACTCCATTCTTTGCACGTTGCGAGGAAGCAAAATGGTTTGTCAGCATCCAGCCACCACTTCTCAATTGCGGGATCAGAGCAGTTTTCGGCGAGGTGAATTATCTTCGTTTCATTCTGCCTTACCCATGCTCTTCGCGCCCTAAAGTGGTCCTTGTCCTTTCCGTAGAGGTTCGCCAAATGAATGGCTAGCCAATACGCCCCACTCCGCCCCAGAAGTTTGCCTTCAGCGAATTCGATCAGAGCCCGACCAATATCATCATCTTGCGGATGAAATACCCTCGGGACAGGGTAGGCGCGCCCACGAAAGTCTAGGAAGTAAGGAAAGTAGATGGTTTTGCCGACCATTTCTTGTGCCATCTTGAGCCGGTCCGGCATTAGCTTGCAGCGGTATAACATTGCGGCAAGCCTTGAGCGCTTGGCTCTCCGCCAAGCAATCCACCAGTTGCGGAATTCCTCTTTAGGGCGACTCGGTGCTGGCTTCCGAGGGAGTCTGGGAACGGCAGGAAGCCCTGGGAATTGTTGTTTCGTGGCCGCAAGACGACGCATAGACTTAAGGATCGACTCGTTGACTCGCCACCGGACATTCTGAAGTGCATTGACCGCTCTCATCACCCGGTCGAGGCTGGTCTCTTTACAGACTTCTTCGAAGCGCCGTCTGTTCCGATATTTGACCAGTTCCGATCCAAAATATGGGTCTGCACAATTACGTAGGTACCCACCTGCCTGCAAACCCTCCCACGCGCGTGGGGGACGTACCATGGGGGAATATAAAGGCGAACATATGGACGTGTACTCGCGCAAGATAGAGCTGAGCGAAGCTTCAAGGTGGGCGGTCAGGTGTATCACTATTGGCTGTGTAACCTCTCCCTCTTTGGCTGATCGCTTTGCCCATACCTTTGTTTGTCCCTCCTTCACCAACACAAGACGCGCACGCTTTGCACACTCGAGGAGGAGGCCACCGAGTCTAAAGTATTCATTATACAATTTGCTGTACCCTTCTCGGCTGTTTCTCGCATGTGTAGTCTGTCGAATGAGCATCATCGCGCGCTGCTTCAGTTTTCTTTCATAGTCCGTAGCAGCCCGGAATGCCGAGGGCCGGTTTATTCTGAGTTGGGATGATATTACAAGCTCCTGAACCGGATCTTGATTTTGACTCCTTCCTAGGTACTCTCGTCTCCTATCCGCGATATATTCCATGAAACAGTTCCTGCCGATCTGATCCATGAGCCACCTTGCTTCCACGTCTTTCTGGTCTTCTTCGTCGAGGAGCATGGAAACAAGTCCGTCGAATATGCAATCAAGCGTTATGAAAGCCAATCGCTCAGCATCTATCGTGAGAAACAGGATCTTCTCTCCGTGAAATTTGGCATCGGACCTTCCATTCAGAAGATTCGATTGTTCCAGTTTGATGGTGCGTATCAGAGGTGAAATCCATTTCATCCCAAATGCGCTGCCCGCGCTGGACCGAAGACCCTGTTTGCGCACTTTGTCCCTATAACGCGCGACTCCGTTCTTGCGAGCATCGTCTTCCAGACACCACTCCTCCTCATCCAACGGTAGTCGCAACCGGTCCATCTGCACAGCAAGCCCTCGATGGCAAAAAATAAATTAGATAGGCAGACTACGCCGCTGCTTAGACAACCTGCAACGCGGCGGCCAATTCACTTGCGACATCTAGCACCCACCGAGCTTTCCTTCTGTCTCTTGCGGTACGCCAGTAGAAGGATGATTCACAAGGAGTCGCATGACAGTGGTAATTTCACCGGAGAAGCTTTGCATCGATCTTGTTAACATCTTTCTATTTGTGGTCTCAAATGCGCATGTTCTTAAGCCAATTGCAAGCTATTTGCTGCAGCCTCTTGTAGGCGCACTTATAATGATATTGGCGCAGGGAATTATATGCCCTACTGAGAAATCCAGCGACGAAAGATCACTCCGCTGGATCTACCTTCTAGTTGTTTGCGATGTCGCGGTTGCAGGGTGGTTGTGGACCACGCCAGCCGCCCTTGGCCTCTGGCGCATTGCACTTGCAAGCGTGATTGCGGCACAAGTGAGAATAGAATTGCCGCCAAAGTTCAGGAAGAAGCTCGAAGAGGGTTTCGTAATTCGATTTTAGATTTTCAAAAGAGAAAGGGGGAGCCAAAGCTTCCCTTTTTCGTGGTGGCTAGGAGAGAGTTGTGCCTACCAATAACTCCATCCATGTTGATGACCTGCCCCCCAAAAAAACAATGCCAAGATCAGATATGATTTTGAGGCAAAAAGAGAGGCAGGGCGATAGCGATTGTTAAAGCGGGTGCCAGATTGAATTAGTAATCAAATGGCAGATTCGCAAGACTCGACTTTTTGGCTTCATGTGTTGTAGATGATTTTGTGGCGGTCAAAGCACCTTTGTTCTTTTCGATTCAATACGGACCAATACGTGGCTTCAACGCTTTTACTTCCAATCACTTATCGTCTACACAAATCAATAGCTTTCAATAATGGCGCGAATCGGGTTTGCAACCAGGTTCTCTACCCAGAATTGCTCCTCGTAACTCCCGTGTTTTCAATAGACGGTTTTCCCGCTGGTATTGAACCCTGTTGAAACTGGAGGTTCTCGCAGCCACAAAATCGACTACAGTCGCGCCCGGTAGATTCGCGAGTCCGTAGCGAGCATTGCAAGCGAAGGAGTTGCGAGGACAAAGGCCGGGCCCACCCCCTGGTCTTGCATCAGGTGTTCGAGCCCCGTCAGGTCCACGATCCTTTCGAGGACGCCGGACCTCAAACGGGTGAGTGTGGCCATGAGGACGAATAGTCCGCCGCCCCGCCCCCCTTGGGGGGCGGGTTCTCTTCCGCTTACCTTCAACTTCGTTTGCACCTTCCATCGGTAACACTCCTTTCGGTCCCCTCAGGGAACCTAGGCTTTGGAGTGGCACCCGTTTTCCTTAAGAACTTTCGCTCATGATCTGGTCGTTAGTTTTTCACAAGGATTCCGGCCGGAGTCCACTGGGCCATATTTTCCCTTTGAAGTCTTGTTCGGGGCTATTCTCGTCGGCTCCCTGTACGGGCGATACGTGAAACGATTGCGAATCGCTCAAATAATGCGGAAAAACCTTACCGCAGCATTCACCGAGGAGAACCGGAGACTAGGGGAGCTTGGCCTACCAACCCTGACGTTCCCATCACAGAGCGACAGCTTCCACTTGTTTGAGCTTCTGGTATACGGCTGCATCATTATAGGGTATGTCGGCGTATGGTTCAGCCTGATGTCCAGCCAAGGTAAACCGTGAGGACGGGAAGTGCCAACAACCCGCCATTACCAACATCGCTCAGTTCAAGTCACGCAGGATTCCTGGGGCCGGAACCCAAGCCTTCTAAAGGGGAGGCACTGCTTAAGCTCTACGACGACGGCTGGCGAGTTGAAAAGATCAAGGTAGATTAGCGCGTTAGTCTGGATGGCACCACGGAGCAAGGCAGGGCAAGGGATTTACAAAAGATTGCGTCTTGCTCTGAAGTGCGGGGCTCGGGAGGCATCCGGCACGGACGGACGACATGCGAGATGGGAGAATCTGCTTGGCAACCCGTCTGCTCAAACGGGTTCTTGGAGAGAAGTGTCGGTCTGAGCTCGGGCAGGGTGTCTCTCCGCCCGGCCAGATAGCGCATCATCGGGGGCCTGCGGCGCTGGTTGCTCGTAACGCCTGAAGGCTTTGCGGTGAATCAAACACCGGAGGTCGTAGGAAATGAACGCACTTCAGGCCGGGGAGACTTACGCAAGGCTCTTCAGTGGTTGTATGCGCCGCAACAATCTCTGCACACGCATACCATCAAAACCTGTCCACCCGACCGCACTGGCACATCGACTATTTGAGAGCGCCCACGCGGTTAAATTCATTGTGGCCAATTACGATGGGAGACGCCGCAGTCCGGCCCGGCCGAGTGGTCAGGAGGCCATGCAACTAGGCCCTGGGTGAGTCAGTCCGGCCCCGCGCGTGGCAAAGCGGAAGTGGGCGCCGCCGTCCGATCTGCATCTTCGATGGCGTGTGACAGCCGCATAGCCGCACGTGACGCGAGCCAGTTTCCGCAATAAGAAAAATGAGGTGTTCCTGGAAGCGATTGCAGATCACTCCTGCGCTGTCGGTGGCATAGTGGACCCATCTCGCGTCTCTAATAGATCCATATGACGTCCGTAGCCGCAGACGGATAGGTGGTAAACGCCGCTCGTTTCCCTGGCAAACACAATATTTACTCGGACTCGGACGCTATGTCTCTTGACAAGGCCTATCTGTTCGTGTAAACAGCGGGCTGTATGGAAGCGGTACCAGAATTTCGAGACGCTCGGCAACGAATACGCCTATACTGGCCGGAACCTGGGTTCCGTAAGGGAAGTCCTGGTTTGCGACACTCTTTGATATTCGGCTGCTGACTCCAGCGCCGAGCGAGCTGGGTTACGGGCTTCTGGGTGGCCGCGTACGCCACAAAGTCAGGATGTGCACTCACCTTGGCATGGGCCCGATGGGCGCGGGGTACGGAACTTTGGACATGGAGCCGCTGACCGAGCGCGCGCAGGCTGTGATCGAAAAAGGCTGGCGCACGTACGTCCGTGGGGTCTTCGCATCTATGTAGAACCATTTCTGGTTTGGAAAAGCGCTAATTCTGTTGAGTGGCGTTACGAACGGCGGGTTTGCACAGCCCATGAAGCACGCCCGAAATTGGAAGTGGGAGAACACTTGGCTGGTATATTCCCTCGTCGCGTTATTCCTTGCTCCCTGGGCGCTGGCCTTTGGGCTGGTCCCGGGACACCTGAAGGTCTATGCGGGCGTGACACTGCATGCGCTGTTGCTGCCTCTGCTGTTCGGCTTGCTTTGGGGGACGGCACAAGCCACCTTCGGAATCAGTTTGAGATTAGCCGGTGTCGCCCTGACGTTCGCCGTCGTCTCCGGTCTCGCCAGCCTTTCCGGGTCGCTCGTGCCCTTGCTGGCCTTCAATCCCGCGGACCTCTTCCGCCCGCGTGGACTTCTCTTGCTTCTTAGCATTCCGTTTCTGGCCGTGGGCCTGATTCTCTATGCTCACGTCGGCCGCGGACGAGAAAAGGAGCAAGCCGCCCAGGATGCGGATGCTTCCAAGTTAAAAGGCAGCTTCGCCACCGGAATGGCCTTGTGCGTTTTCACGGGAATCTTCGGATCGAGTTTCAATTTGGGATTCGTTTTTGGCGACGACGTCATTCGCGCCAGCCTGCGGCAGGGTGCAGGATCGCTAACCTCCACGTATGCGGTGTGAGGTCTCGTCCTAGGGGCAGGCTTCGCTCTGAACCGGGTTTACTGTGTATAGCTCCTGGTCCGGAATCACACGGCGAATCTGTTCGGGCAGAGCGGCTGGCCAAGGGAGGCCGGTCTCGCCGTCGCCATGGCGCTCACCTGGGTCAAAACCGTCTTGGAGTTGATGACTGGAGAGTGGAAAGGCACGAGCTCTCGAACCCGGAAGCTCCCGTGTGCGGTCGTCGCCTTCATCCTGATGGCCGTCATGGTCCTGAACCTCGTCGGCCTTCTCTGAGGATGACGAAGGCGCCGGCATGGTCCGCCCACGCTTCCGGTTTCGCCGCAACAATGCGCATCGCCCTCCAGACGAGTACAAAATGGAGGATTTCGGTCAAAACCTTGTATCAAGGTGTCAGGAGCCCAACGCATGCCCTACGACGCGACCAAGATGTATGACTGGCAGATTTCCGAGGCGGCGGAGCAGCGGATGCCCAGCCCGCGGGAATGGCAGGAAAGGTTGGGGCTGCAACAAGATGAAGTTATCCCCATAGGGAGGCTGGCCAAGCTGGATTTCCTCAAGATTATTGAGCGACTAGAAGACCGCCCGGACGGGAAGTACATTGAAGTTACGGCCATTACCCCCACTCCCCTAGGTGAGGGAAAAAGCACAACTTCCCTGGGTTTGATCGAGGGTTTGGGCAAGCGTGGCAAGAACGTGGGCGGCTGCCTGCGTCAGCCTTCCGGCGGCCCG
>Ga0116120_1002464_pt1 | contig 11158 bp, 8 predicted proteins | sample June2015DPH_11_1_3_FD_89724 | JGI IMG/M metagenome (GOLD analysis project Ga0116120, IMG submission 89724) | Peatland microbial communities from SPRUCE experiment site at the Marcell Experimental Forest, Minnesota, USA - June2015DPH_11_150 | ecosystem: Environmental > Terrestrial > Soil >... | reverse complement strand
ACTCGTCCGCTTCGTCTAGTAGTTTCACCAACCGCTCTTGCTCTTCTAAAGGCGGTACGGGGAGCGGATACTTGCGAAGCGTGCTTCGGCGCACTTCTTTGAAGGTTGTAGAGCCTGAAAGTCTGGCGATGTCCTCCCGGCGAACCCAGAGCGCATATGCAAGGAACCGAGAAGTGACTTCCGCATGCGGGATGAAGTTGGCGAACCCTTGATTGGTCGTGAGCGGCATATCCGCCACGGCAACCTTGCCTATCGTTGCACGAGATGAGAACAGGACAGCACCCTTAGGAACAACCGAAGCCGAGCTGTTGTCTAGGCCAGCTTGGGTGATGCAGTCATTTGTTCTTCTAACCACCGAAATGCCTTCGTCAGGCATTGGCAAATCAGTCGGAGTGACCCAAGGAATGTCTCCACCCCAGAAAGCCGGATTGTCGCGCGAGGGCGTGCTTCCGCCATAAACGTCCGCGATTTCTTCGAGTGGTTTTGTCAGCCAGCGGTTCATTTCTTCTCGCTGATTTGCGCAAGCCACGCGTTGCCACGCCGAATGATTTCTTTATCTAGCATGAGTGCGCCCATCATGTTTTGAAGAGAAACATTTTGTCTCGTGGCCAGGTAGCCATATCTAATCTTCTCCCATGAATGCGCGGTGGAGAAGCGATTGGAACAAGGCCTCAAGGCGGAGGCGGCTGGCGGTTTGTTCGGCTTCCAGCTCCCGGATTTCCGATACGCGGTCGGCAAAACTTGCCTGTAACGTCAAGGGCGGAATTGGTACTAGTAGCTTGCGGAGGTCACCTAGGTTAATTCCCTTCACAGCTTGCCCCAGAGTGTGATGCTTCATCCAGCTCTGCGCCCAATGTGTGTTCAGAAATTCGATAGCATAATTAGCTTCGACGCTGGGGACTATTGCCAGCCGTGCTGTGTCTTGAGTAATGTTTGCGCCTTTCAGTTCCTCAGGGACAATACACGTGCGCCCAACTGTACCACGGATAGTTATCAGAATGTCCCCTGGACAAAGCATCGAACGGCGATATTGATAGCCAATTTCTTTGGATGTTCTCATTAACTGTTGGACTCGTAGACGGTTTTGCTTGATATCTGTTACCCGAACATATGGGATGCCACCCTTGGTATCCGCCCCTGGCTTCAATATTCCATAAGTGATGGGCCGTTCCTGAGAAATGAGCTCGAAAAGTCTTTTCACGGGAAAGCGAGGGTATTCCGGGTCCCCAAACATTTCATAGAAAAGGGCGGGGACTAACTCAGCAGTACGGCGGTCGGCTTGAGCGCGTAGCTTTCGCAACTCGTCCGCTTCGTCAAGGAGCTTCACGAGACGCTCTTGTTCTGAAAGCGGGGGCACGGGAATCAGGGATTTTCTAAGGAATTCAGCAGGGACACGTTGTTGCCCTGCACTTCCCGTGAAGCTTGCCATGGCCGCGGAGCGTAAGGATGGTTGGCGGATAAATGCAAACACCCATTCAGGGAGCAAACCGGGACGAGGACGTAACACATGAAATTCCGTCGAACCAAAGCCAATGCTCGCACGAAGGTTCCGGGCAATCGCCGCCTTGCCGTTCTGCATACAAGGCGTGATTTTCGCAAACAAAACATCCCCTTCCCTAAACGACGAGTAGCCCTTTGCGACCTCGCTGTATCTGCGACTTTCTGACCCGACTATTGAGCCGCTTGCCTCATCAATAGCCGCCATTGGAACAAAATTGACTTGTACGTCTGGGGACGGAGATTCCGAGGCCGCAAATCTTGGGTTGATGTCACAGACATCGCTAAGGGGTTTCAACGGCCAACGTTTCATTTCGTACTCTTGATTTGATTGAGTAGCCCGTTTCCACGTTGGATGATTTCGTTTTCAAGCCTGAGGACGTTGACGAGTATTTCCGCAGGAGCATCATGATGCACAGATTCGACAGTCACGGGCTTGTAGCGTCCTGCCGCAAGACTCCAATCGTTCTCCTGTATCTTCTCAATTGGAACACGGTAGCTGTTCAGGCTTTCCTCACGGCTAGGCCATTTGGCCAGCACGTCCAGAATGTCATTGGCTTCCGTCGGCGTTCGCTTGTCGTCGAGGCTAAATCCGTCGGCGGTGATGTCATAGAACCAAACGGATTGAGTCATGGGTTTAAAGCTAGGTGTTGACGGACGGGCGAAGATGAGTGCGGCGGTGCCGACGCCCGAGTAGGGCCTGAAAACCCCGCTAGGGAGGCCAACAACCGCCTGTAGGTCGCATTCGGTCAACAGTAGCTCACGGAGACTGGTGACGGCCTTAGTAGAGCCAAAGAGGACCCCGTTAGGGACGATGACCCCTGCTCTTCCCCCGGGTGCGAGATGGTCAACGAACCACTTGAGGAACAGCAGTTCCGTAGCTCGAGTGTTCAGCTTGTAGTTGAGGTCTGAAAGTATGCTCTCGTCCTGAACCTTCCCAGCGAAGGGCGGGTTGGCGAGAATGACATCGAATCTTCTACCGGGATAAGCACCGCCAAAGCCCGTGGTGAGTGGATTCATTAGCGAGATGCGAGCCTTTTCTAGCTGATGGAGGTAAAGATTGAGAATGGCGATTTTCACCATGTTAGCGTCGTTATCGAACCCGGTGAACGCCTGTTCCTCGAGGAATTTCCATTGTCCGGCTTTGAGGAGCGAGCCGTCAACAAGGCCCCGCTTCAGGTCTGCAGGAGGTGTATGGTCACGTAGGATATGCATGAAGGCAGAGATAAGAAATCCCGCCGTCCCACAGGCAGGGTCGCAGATGAGCTGACCGGGCTGGGGATTCACCAACTGTACAATCATGTCGATGATGTGGCGAGGGGTTCGGAACTGCCCGTTGGTGCCGGACAAGGAGAGTTTACTCAGGAGATACTCGTACATGTCCCCCTTTAGGTCATGTCCTTCGTGGGCGGAAAGGTCTAGGTTGTGGATTCCCTGTATGACTGCTCTGAGTGTGGGCCTGTCGTAAATCTTGAGTGTGGCCCGGCTGAAGAGGAGTTTCCCCGTATCAGAGAGGCCGGGAAGTTCATGGAGGCTCTCGATGGCATCTCGGGCGGCATTGAATAGGCTATCCCCGGTGAGGGTCACGAAATTGCCCCACGCAAATCTCGCCCATTTGTCGGAGAAGATACGGACGTACTTCTTATCGAGCGAGGCCAAGGCGTCGTCCTTCTCACTCAGTAGGCGAAGGAAAAGCAGATAGGAAATCTGCTCTATGGAATCCATGGGGTTGTTCACTCCCCCAGCCCATAGGATGTCCATGAGTTGGTCGACTTTTTGACGGAGGCCGGAGGAAAAGAAGTTGGTCCCGTTAGATTTCCCATTATCCGAAAGCGAATTCGTCATTGAGTTGTTGCTCCTAAGAGGGCTTGCCGAACAAGTTGGGATTGCCGCAGGGCTTCAAAAACCTCGTCACGCCTTTCAAGGCGAGCCAGAGCGGCAATGCCGCCGAGCTGGTTGAACTGGCTGGAGGTAAAGATTGTCATGTCTCCGGACATGAACCTTCGACGGGCGTCCGGGTCTTCCACGAGTAACTGTGTCGTTGCATCGAGCCATTTCTGCTCGCTATAGCGAAGATTGAACCTTGCGGCGATGGAATCCACGACATCAGCAATGATATCGTCCTTGGTGGGCAAGGGCCTCTTCCCGACGGCGTTGTAGACAAAGGCTGGAGTCGGGGCAGGAACCCCGTAGGAAGCCACGAGTTTGTCCTGCGAATAAAACATCCGGGGCCTGTGGAAGAACCGCTCATTCACGACTATCTCGACGGTATCGTCGTCTTCCTCCTCAACTGCCTTCTTCATTTCAACATCTCGCTCCGTGAAGTCCCTGACGTCATGCTCGAAGGAACCACGGAAAGTCATTACGTCCACCTTCTCTCCGTCCGGGCCAACTTCAATGACTTCTCGGCTCTTTAGGACGTCGACGCCCTCCCAAACAGGGATTTCATGGGAGGGAGGCGATGACGCCGACGGAGTTTCCTGCCCCTCTTGGACGAATCCCGGGATTGTACCCCCAGCGGGATACGGCTTCGGTTCTTTTTTGGCTGATGGAAGCTTGAGGGGAACCGAATAGTCGTACTTGTCCTCGAAATACTCAGCGACACCGCAGAAGTCGAGAAGGAAAAAGTTCTTCTTTTCGTATTCGGTATTCCCGACTCTGAACGTGAACAGGCGGGTCCCTCGCCCCTTGATTTGGACATACTCCGTGGGTGAAAAGATGGGACGCATCAGGCCGATATTGAGAAGGTCCCGGCAGTTGTACCCGGTGGAAAGCATGTCTACCGAGACGGCGATACGCTCGGTACGCTTATTGTCACGGAACTCCTTGGAAATGACGGAGGCTTCGGGGATGCGAGACGTGATAGTGACGGCGATATTCGGCTGAAGCTCGTTGAATATCTGTGTAAGGTTCGTGGCATGAGTCTGATTCACAGCGAACACTATGGACTTGCCGACGGCCCCGGTCGGGTCTTTCTGGGCCTCTTTGAGGAAGGCCTCGCACATCAGGCGATTCCGCCCCGGCGTGAATATCTTCCGTTCGAGGTCCTGAATCTTGAAGTTCTCTTCCTGCTCGTTGATATAGACTGCCCAGCCCTTCTCGGCGAGAGCTTGGGTGGTGATATCAGAACGGAGGTCGTAGATTTTGGGTAGGCAGAGGAACGGGCCTTCAGGGTCCTTGACAGCATCGATGATGTCATACCGATAGGTCGGGAACCCCGGTTCACAACCGAAATAGTGATAGGTATCCCGGAGCTGTCTGGCCTCAAGAGCCTTGGGATTCGAGGCCTCCAGCTCCCTGACATTCACGTTCTTCAGATAGGCCTTGGGAGTTGCCGTCAGACCGATTCTCGTGGCTTGGAAGAACTGAACGACCTCTCGAGCGTCTCCGTAAATCGACCGATGTGCTTCATCGTTGATGACGAGGTCGAAATAGAAGGGGGTGAACTCCTCCCGGTAACGGCGGCCAATCATCAGAGACTGGATGGTGGCGACGACGACAGAAGAGCCGAGAAGTTCCCCAGTACGGCGTGCCGACTTAAAGATGACGGGCTTGTACTCCGGGAGGACAACTGCGAAATCCTCCATCGTCTGCTTCGCCAACTCGATTCGGTCCACGATGAACAGAACCCGCTCGGCGTTTCGGGTTACTAGGAAACGACGGATGAGGGCCGCACACAGGAGGGTCTTCCCGGTCCCGGTGGCCATCTCAAGGAGGAACTTCCGGCGGGACTCCCCATCAAAGAGAGTCCCGACCTTGTCCATCGCCTCGATTTGATAGCGACGGAGAGTGAGGTCATGTTTCAGATGGCGGAGGTACTCTGGCGTGATGGGTTCGCTCATCAGAGGCCGGGGTGGCTGGAGGTTCTTCAGCCGGACCCGCTCGAGGTCGTCCCTTGAAGGCAGTCGTTCGATGCGGTATGCATCACGCTGGTCTGCCCGTTCATAGTTCCAGAACCAATGTTCCCGACCGTTGGATAGGATGATGAACGGGGCCTTCAGGTTCTCAGCGTAGCCCCGGGCTTGTTCCTTCGCATCATATGGGTCGAGGTCCTCACGCTTGGCCTCGAGCACGCACAGCACTCGACCGAGGGGGTCAAGGAGTAGGTAGTCCGCTCGTCCGCTGACGGCGTTTTGCTCAAAGCGGACTTGTCGGGAGTCCAGCAGGTCCCAATCGCTCGCCTCGAGGGCCTTATCAATCAGGATTCGAGAAAAGGCTTCTGGCCTATCAGATGACACTTGTTAGCCCCTTGATAACCGACACATGCCCATCTTGGACGGAATAGACGCCGGATGACCTCTTCGCACTATATTTCAAGTGGAGAATCGGTGTCAATCAGCCGTTAATGGCCCCGGGAGGCCCGTAGAGGCCTTTTTTCGGCGAAGGATGGGGGTTACTACCGTGTTAGACAGACGTCCCGCATCGACTGGGGCGAACCTTGACATCTGCGAATCGTCGAGAATAACATCCATCTCAAAGCGTTATGTGGGAGGAGTTGAAATGGCCATACCCGATTTCCAAACAATCATGTTGCCCCTCCTCGAATTCCTCAGGGACGGCAAGGAACATACCCTGAGGGAGGCGATTGAGGCTCTTGCCGTCCGGTTCAAGCTGACCGACGAAGAGCGGCGGGAACTTCTGCCCTCAGGCCTCCAACCCACATTCGATAATCGGGTCGGTTGGTCCAGAACATACATGAAGAAGGCTGGGCTTCTCGAATCGAAGAGTCGAGGGCATATCCAGATAACTGAGAGGGGCAGGGAGGCTCTGAAGGGCAACCCTCCACGTATCGATATTGGCTTCCTCGACAAGTATGAGGGGTTTAAAGAATTCCGAGCTGGAGGGGTACGGACCCCCAAACGGCCTCCCGAGGAGCCTCACACTCCCGAGGAAGTGCTGGAAGAAGCGTATCAGAGCCTGAAGAACAACCTGGCCAATGAGATGCTGGCCCAAATCAAGAGCACTACACCCAAGCTGTTCGAGCGGATAGTCATCGAACTACTTGTGAAGATGGGCTACGGAGGCAGTCGACCAGACGCTAGCAAAGCTATTGGAGGGACTGGAGACGAAGGGATTGACGGCATAATCAAGGAAGACAAGCTGGGCCTCGATACCATCTATATCCAAGCGAAACGATGGGAGAATACAGTCGGGCGGCCTGAAATTCAGAAATTCGCTGGTGCATTGCAGGGCCAACGAGCGAAGAAGGGCATCTTCATCACCACAGCCACCTTCTCCAAGGAGGCTCAGGACTATGCCTCGAGAATCGACAATAAGATTGTCCTCATCGGTGGAGAGGAGTTGGCTGAGTTCATGATAGACAATAACATCGGCGTTTCTCTCGTATCGAACTACCCGGTCAAGCGTATAGACCTCGACTATTTTAGCGAAGAGTAACCTTCAAGAGCTGGACGGTGAGTGGCTTAATGTAGAGGACGTCCCGGCAGGAAGGCAGACCAGTCCCCGTGTGACGGTGGCGTGCTAAAACCTGAGGGCCTCTGCTGTCCTTGCCTTGTAGAGGGCTTTTTCCGGGGTTAGTCCGGCCCTCCGTCTGTCAGAAGAGCTCATCACCCCCCGACGTGTTTTAGGGGTTGGCCGAGCAATGCGGTATGAAACCCCTTGACACGCTAGCTCTGGAGACGCACTATTTAATCGCTAGAGCAAACGACCCGGGGGGGGTCGGCGTAATGTCCATTACGTCGTTTCTGTAAAATCCGCCTCAGTCCGTATAGATGCGGTCTATTATGCGCGCAAATCTTCTTACCTTGGAGGGGAAAAATGAAGAAATGGTCGGTTTTGGTCTTGGGTATCTTGGTTGTTTCCGGAGGGTTGTTGTTTGCCCGTGGGGGCAGAGTTTCGCCCGTAGCCTTCACCTTGGTAACGCCGGGGGGCGAAGCGCTCAGCAACGGCTCACCCCGGATATCATTCCGGCTAACGGGGACATCTGTAGAGCCAGCTGGCTATGGAGAGCCAGCAGGCTCCGGCGACGTCGAGGATTCCAACCATAACACGGGATACGGGATAGGCACGCTCGCCGTTAACACAGGCGGCTATAACACAGCCATCGGATGGTATGCGCTCTCCTCCAACACCACCAGCAGCAATAACACAGCCATCGGATGTGATGCGCTCGGGCTCAACACCACAGGCGGCTATAACACAGCCATCGGGGCGGCGGCGCTCTATGCGAACACCACCGGCAACAATAACATAGCCATCGGGGCGGCGGCGCTCTATTTGAACGCCGGCGACTCTAACATAGGCATAGGCGGTCTCCGCATGAACACCACCGGCGGGGCGAATGTAGACATCGGAATGGCAGGGCTCTATATGAACACAACCGGCAGCTGGAACACAGCCACCGGAAATTATGCGCTCCAGAATAACACCACCGGTGGGTTCAATGTAGCTATGGGGTATGGGGCCGGCTGCAACCTCCAAACCGGTTCTTACAACATTATTCTGGGGGCCTACGTGGATGGCCAGGCCAGCGACACCAACACAATTCGAATCGGAAGCCCTTATAACAACCCTAACAACCCCGGGTCTCCAATTAACCCGACAGGGCAGAATCAAACGTTCATCGCAGGGATTGTCGAAAATCCCATAGACCCTTCACTGACTCCGTCCGTCGTCGGGATAACCAGCGATGGTCGCCTGGGCACGGTCCCGCCTGCGTCGTTGCCTGCGGGACCGGCTGGTCCGCAAGGTATCCCAGGTCCAGCAGGCCCTACGGGTCCAGCGGGTCCAACTGGTGCAATCGGGCCTGCGGGACCTGCGGGAGCGGTAGGGCCAGCCGGTCCAACTGGTGCAACCGGTGCAATAGGCCCTGCGGGACCTGCGGGAGCGGTAGGGCCAGCCGGTCCAACTGGTGCAATCGGGCCTGCGGGACCTGCGGGTCCTGCCGGGGCAACCGGTTCGGTGGGTCCAATGGGACCTTCGGGGCCTCAGGGCCCGGCGGGAGCAAAGGGACCTGCCGGTCCAGCGGGGCCTGCGGGACCGGTCGGTGCAATGGGACCGGCGGGACCGGCTGGGTCTGGCTTAGTCTCCGGGTCGGTGCTCCTGATGCGCCCCGGCTATGCTGTCCCGGCTGGCTACATTCTTATCGGTCAGACCGAGATTATTGGTAAAGGGACGAACGGCAAACCCCTTCTGACGCCTATCAACGTTTACGTGAAGCAGTAGCACGGTTCGCACGGCTGAGGGAACGCTATTAACTTAGCTATAGAGGGGGAAGTCTGCATAACGTTAGCGTGAGTAGTCTGCGGGCGTAGTGCCCGCCGTGTGCCGGTGGCGTGCCAAAACAGACTGAAAACGCCCCCGGTTTCGGCCTGTCGATGAAGGTCCGAGCCCTCCCCGGCCTCTTCCCCTGCCCTGGAGACCCGCCTATTGCGCCGCCGGCGGGGCCACGGTAGAATCGGCTTAACAAAGGTGAATGAGGCGATTAGGCCTAAGCCACGCCACAGATTGTCCCAATGAGAGTGCATAGATGATTGAAGACCCGACCGTGCTTATTCTGGGAGCCGGGGCGAGCATGCCATATGGATTTCCTTCAGGCCGCGAATTATTCTTCTTGATAAAGAGGAAGCTTGATACTCAATCGCGAGACCCTAATAAGAGCTTCCTTTGGGGGAAATTGCTCAGTTTAGGAATCAATAATAAACAGATATTGAATTTCCATTCTGCGCTCACATACGCGGACCCCCCTTCGGTTGACGCATTCTTAGAGCATCGCGATGAATTTATGGAAGTAGGAAAATTAGCAATGGCATTGAGTCTGATTCCATATGAAAATGAGCGGCGCCTATTCAATGCCGGAAGTCATACTGATATGCCGACAAGTTGGTACAGATACTTAATGGATAAACTTGCGACAAACGATGCTGCCGTATTCAGGTTAAATCGACTTTCAGTTATTACATTTAATTATGACCGTTCGCTCGAGCATTACCTTTTTACAGCACTAAAGTTTCGATATCGGAAGACGGATACCGAATGTGCTGATTTGCTTTCTGCTATTCCTATCATTCACGTGCATGGGTCTCTCGGCTCGCTACCCTGGCAGGGCGGCAATCATGTTAGACCGTATAAGAACACCGACAACCTCGACGAAATACGACTCGCAGGCAATAATATTCAAGTAATGTCTGAAAAAGATGAACATGCAACTGTTTTTCAAAAAGCTATCGAACTCTTAGAGCAAGCATCCAAAATCTATTTTCTCGGTTTTGGTTATCATCCTACAAACTTAAAGAGATTAGGCATTCACACACTTAAAAATAAGCCTGAGAAGTATGGAACCTCACTCGGTCTGGGCGCTGCTGAGTGGCGTGCCATTTCAGATTCTTGGGGCATTACTTTCAAAGGGACAGATATCGATATCTGGGGTTTGTTCCGGGACCATTGCCCGCTTCAGACAAGATTAAATATCTAGCTGTGCAGGGCAGCCGACTGGTCGGCCCGAGATGGTTTGCACTGTCACGGCCTGCGAAGGCGACGCATAGACTCGGCTCAACTTCTAAACGGCCCCCATATCCCCCCGTCGTAGGCCCAGCGCAGCCCAAAAGCTTTGTTCGGTCACATGCCCATAGTAAGCAGAACCATCAACAGCGGCTTGAAATGGGGGCGCTGCTTCGAGCATCTCGCGGCCTCCAAGATATGCAAGCCTCCTTGTTATAAGCATTGGACCGGGATTTTCAATTATCAAACTGATAGGAATGGCGGGGTTCTCCCCGTGTGACGGTGGCGTGACAGAATAGGTTGAAAGCGCCGGCCCGCCAACCTTTCGTGTCACCTTTCGTGTTGGTGGCTGAAAACCGCCCTTTTTGGCTCCTTTTGGCTCCCTTGACCCCTCACTAAAGTAGACCTCAATCTGAGGTCTAACTGATTGATTTTATTGGTGCCGGTGGAGGGAATCGAACCCACACCCGAGTTGCCCCGGACGGGATTTTGAGTCCAGTGAGTCTATTCCACTGGGCAAAGACCTCTCCCCCTGTTGAAACGGTGTGGATAAAACCGTTTTAAAGGGCCCGACCAAAGTCATTAATACGGAAGGATTCCCCCCTTGCTTTTTCCCGAATGGTCTGGAGTATAATGGGCAGGATGAATGCTCAAGAATTGTTTACGGTTGGTTATGAAGGCCGAGATATCGACACATTCATAGGCTATCTTAAAACCTTCAACATCACTCGGCTCATAGATGTGAGGGAAATACCGATATCCAGAAAGAAGGGATTCTCAAAGTCGCAATTGAAAAGCAGGGTCGAGGCTGAGAGCATTGAGTACGTACACATCAAGTCACTTGGAAGCCCCTCCCATATACGCCATCAACTTAAGGAAGACCATGATTATGGTAGGTTCTTTTCGTCATACTCGAAGTATCTAGAGGACAATCCAGATGCTATTACAAAGGCCTACGAGTATGTACGTGATGGCGTCACCTGCCTAATGTGCTTCGAACGTATCCCGGAGTATTGTCACCGCTCGGCCGTCGCGATGAAGATAAAAGAGCATGACGGGAACGGGCTAAGAATCGTCCACGTTTGAAAAGGCTTGATTTTCGACCCAAGAGAGTTTTCGTTACCGTCAAAGCATATCCCAATCCCAGCTACAACTATGGAGAAACCGTATGCTGCGCTGGGGTAGATATGGACACGGGCTT
>Ga0116120_1002463_pt1 | contig 11161 bp, 13 predicted proteins | sample June2015DPH_11_1_3_FD_89724 | JGI IMG/M metagenome (GOLD analysis project Ga0116120, IMG submission 89724) | Peatland microbial communities from SPRUCE experiment site at the Marcell Experimental Forest, Minnesota, USA - June2015DPH_11_150 | ecosystem: Environmental > Terrestrial > Soil >... | reverse complement strand
GAGCGGCTTGCCGCCCTTGGCGATCTGCTCCAGCAGCGGCAGCAGGTCTTTCATCGAGCTGATCTTCTTTTCGTGGATCAGGATGTAAGCGTTCTCCTGCACCGACTCCATGCGCTCCGGATCGGTAACAAAGTAAGGAGAGAGATAGCCGCGATCGAACTGCATGCCTTCGACCACTTCGAGCTGGGTTTCGAGCGTCTTCGACTCTTCGACGGTGATGACGCCATCCTTGCCGACCTTCTTCATAGCCTCGGCAATGATCTTGCCGATGGTCTCGTCGTTGTTCGCCGAGATCGTCCCCACCTGCGCAATCATCTCGCCGGTGACCGGCTTGCTCAGTTTGTCGAGCTCGCCTTTTTCGCGGTTGCCTTCCTTGTCGAATTTGCCGGTGATGAGCCACACGGCTTTCTCGATGCCGCGCTTCATCGCCATTGGATTGGCGCCAGCGGCTACGGTCTTCACGCCTTCGCGATAAATTGCCTGGGCAAGAACCGTGGCGGTGGTGGTGCCGTCGCCGGCGACGTCCGAAGTCTTCGAAGCGACTTCGCGAACCATCTGCGCGCCCATGTTCTCGAGCACGTCTGGCAATTCAATTTCTTTGGCTACGGTTACGCCGTCTTTGGTGATGGTCGGCGCACCGAATTTCTTTTCGATGACAACGTTGCGGCCCTTGGGGCCGAGAGTGACCTTTACAGCATCAGCCAGCAGGTTGACGCCGCGGAGAATGGCCTGGCGAGACTCTTCTCCCTGAACAATTTGCTTTGCCATAACTATTTGCTCCTTAAGATGTGTGCAGGCGCAAAGCCTGCGAAATTTTTGAATCGGGTCTCAGGTCTCAGTTGTCAAGTCTCAGGGTTTAGCTGATGGCTGACGGCTGAAGGCTGTTAGTGAGATCCTTCGCGCAGAAACCGCGCTCGGGATGACGCCAGCGGGCTCAGACGCCCGCTAAACGGCGTCACTTGTGCGATCCGACGGTTTCTTTCTTGGCCGCGCCCGTGAGGATGCCGAGTACTTCTTCCTCGCGCATGATGACGAAGTCTTCACCATCGATCTTGATCTCGGTGCCGGAATACTTGCCGAACAGAATGCGGTCGCCTGCTTTCACATCGAGCGGCCGGACCTTGCCTTCTTCGCTGATCTTGCCTTTGCCAGCGGAGATGACTTCTCCCTCCTGCGGCTTGTCTTTCGCGGAGTCGGGAATAATGATCCCGCCGCGGGTGGTATCGGCTTCTTCCACGCGACGGACCAGGATGCGGTCATGCAGCGGGGTAAACTTGGTTGCCATAGTTTCGTACTCCTTTCAAGAGTTGTTGAGTAGGTTCAATCGAGTCCGGAATTGCCCCAGAATCGAGGATTGTTAGCACTAAAGGCCCACGAGTGCTAATTATAGGAATGTGAGTGGGTAGTTGTCAAGCAGTCGCCACAGCGAAATTAAATATTCTACAATCAACATGTTAGGTAAATTAGGTATTCGCGCATGCTGTCGACTTCCCACTGCTGTACAGCTCAAACCGGTGCCGGTGCCAGCTTGATGCGCAAAAGAATCCACCCGGGGGGTACCCGCCCCCCATACTAACTGGTTACTACACGCGGAGTAATAGGAAGACAGGAGGTCGAAAATGTCTCTATACTCCGGAAAGCATTGCTCGCTGTCAGCCTGTCCAGGGTGGGATTCCACGGTCAGGTCCCGCTCGGGATTTTGTTTGATTTCTTCCCCACCATCCAGTGTCGCCCAATTTTCGGCGGGTTTGCCAGCCTTCCGGCTAGTCTCGGTCGCCGCGGCGGGATCAATGCTGCAAGGATTGGTCGCACGAAGAATCAACAACTTGCACGGAGTGCTCCGAAATGTGATGGAATACCGCAAATGCCTTGCCCCACAAGGCTTTCCAGTGATACTGCGACACTCCGTCACACTCGGTAGGGTTTGGTGGTGGGCACAAAAGTGGGCACAGTGGGTACAGCGCTCCTACGCTGTAAATCTCCCCACAAGACGGAGATTCAGCCCTCGAAGCAGCCACGGAGCACTCAGTTCACCATCGCCCCGCCGCAGCACTTCTTGTATTTCTTCCCGGAGCCGCACGGGCACGGGTCGTTCCGCCCGACCTTGGGAGCACTGCGCTGAGGCTCACTCCGGTGGGCACTCGCTTCGGCTTGCCGGTGCTCCCGGAAATAGCGATACGCCCCCAACAGCCCAGCCGCCATGTGCACGATGACTTCTTCGCGCTTCTCCGGGCTGATCGGTTTGGGGCGCATGTTCGGGTCTTCGTCGTGCTCGTGGCAGAGCATCGTGAGTTTTCGGCAAGCCTGCGTCTTTTACGTGGAACCGCAACAGATCGCATGGTGCTTTTTTCGCAAATCTCGTTTGGGGCATTCTAGGGCTGCCGCTGCAGAGCGTCATTCGCTTGACGGGGTTATACGCATTGAGGGGATTTTGCTACACCGTACCCCCAGGGGGTATATGGCCGGGGGCCCGCGCGCGCGGGAGCGGAAAGCGCGGCTAAAGGGACCGGGATCGCGGCGCGAATCGGCGGCTTATTCCCCCGCAATCGGGAACGCATCGGCAGCGCAAAACGACAAGGGCCGCGCCCCAGATCGGGACGGCCCTTGCGTTGCGTTTAGCAGCTAATGAAAGAACTCATTCCCGCCCGCCAGCGCATCCCGGAACCAGACTAACTCCCTCAACGGAGCGGCGCTGAACAATGAATACAGCTTGTTGCTCTACAAGAAACCATTCGGCTTATTTGGCCAGTAGCCAGCATCCTTATCATCGTTGGTATCATCCAAATTTTTCGTCGCAACGGAGCAGATCAAGAGGACCACGATAGAACCGATGAACAGAAGGACTTGAGTCCATGTTGCCAGAGGCACCAACAGAAAGACCACAGCTGCGATGCTTGCAACAACCTTGACCACCTTCAAGCCTATTCGTTTTCTCATGAGTCCTCCATACCTTTGGCTTGAGAACTCAGTGGCATCCGCCCGCCTGGAATTCATCGCACGAAGATGACGTAAAACAGCCCAAAATAAGCGAGCAGACCAAAATACCAGCACCACTGCCTGTTGCTCTTGGGCCACCAAAGCCAAAGGAGGCTGAAGATCAAGACTGCATGTGGCGTGACCACTAGCATTTGTAGCCAAAACGGCCAATCACGTAATTTTGTCATTCAGGAGGCCCTCGACCGTAATTCTCTACGGAGTTGGCGGCGCTGCGCTTACACAAGCTTCCAGCGTGCCGACATCAACTGCCGTCGCTGTCCCTACCAACGTGGAAAGGACATCCTAGCGGAGATTATTGACGAAGTGTCGGAAGAACGCAAAAGCGTCACGTGGGAACTTCCATATTTCGAAAAAACAACCAAGCGCTACGTAGATTTTAAGAAGACTTTCTCGGTGAGGCTGTGCGGACTCGACCTCTGCGTGTTCACCGTTGACGGAAGTTCAACAATAACTGCGGATCAACCGCCCCCAGGGAATCTCATACCGACATGGGTGGCTAGGTATTCCCTTCTTCAACAAGAGTTGAAAACGATTCTTAAGAACATTAAAGCCAATTGGAAATCGGGGAACCCACAGCGAATGAATGCAGTACGACTATTCACTGCAATTGACCACGGTGGAGTGTTCGCTCCGACGGTTAAACCCTCAACTGGCACGCTTCGGTATGACTTAAAGCGCCTCACCAGGTTACTGGCACCACGTTCAAATGCTCTCCTAACTTCCTACGGAAACTTTCTCGCGAGATCTGCCTTTGAGCACGACCTAGAACGGCCAAAGCAGCCGCCTCAGAGAACTAATTGATCCTGCTCAGGCACTTTCCACAAGGGTTGTGTAGGCCTGAGCTGTTGAGTAGCCACGACTTGATCGTCAGGACCCATCCAGTTTCAGGCTTGATCGCCCACGTCGTCACCAGAGCGTCGCACGTTTGCACGCCACGAAACAACACTCGCACCCCGCTCGCCGCACTCGCCCCGCCCCGCGACAGTCTTGACTTTCCCAACTCCTAGCGCCAGTCTTGAACCATGACCACACCACCTGATGCACAGAGCAGCGACAGCCATGTCGCGAGGTAGGCGTGCTCTTTCAACCGATTCATTCGTGCACTCCTCCCACGTTCTTCTTACGCTGAATCCCTTTGCTCCGACGATTGGGCTTGTGAAGTCGTTTCCGGGGATGGCGGCTTAGCCGTCGCCGTCATACTGCCGACAAAGGGTGCCAGAACCTCAACGAGTGCATCGAGCACACGCACATCGTCCGGCCCGATCCCGTCCAATTCTCCAAGCTCGCCCGGATAGCGAAGCTCGAAGAAAAACGGGTCAAACATCGCAAACGCACTTTCAATGGTGAGCGGACCCCGTATCGGCACGTAGCACGGCACGATCAACTCTGCTGATAGGTCAAATTCCGGGCGCTTCGCCGCCAAGAGCTTCGCGAGATCCACGAGGTTATGGGCCCAGGCACAATCTGTCTTATCCAACTTCACGGATGGGTCCAACTGCCCCGCTTTGTCGGGATTGAAGATCGTGTACCCCTCGTTGATAAGGGCCGTCTTCAGGAACATTTCGAGCGCATGGTGCGCGACGGGCGCAGCCTCAAAGCAGAGCATGAGCGCATTCTCGTGCGTGAAGAGTATCCGCGCCGCTTGGTAAGCGATGGCCGCACGAGTCCTCCAATGCTCCGCATCGCGCGCGTATTTGTCGATGTGAACAGTTTTCGCCATGCCTCACTTTTACGCCGGGGTTATCCCGAGTAGAACACCTGCATTAGAGACGAGGTTTAATCCCACAAGGAAAAGTCCCCCAGGCCGCACGCCGCATCCTAGCCGCCGCGCGCGTTCCCGCCCTCTCCACGCTCCCGCCCCACCCCGCTCCCACTCGCACACCCACGTCGCGATCCATCCCACGCATACCCCCTGGGGGTGTGGGCCCTGGGGCGCGCTCGCTAGCGGCGAGCGGGGCGGGGCGGGCGAGGCGCGCTAGGGTATTCAAGCTAGCGTGGGGTGGAGCGGGTGAGTGGAGTGGGAGTGGGAGAGCGGGTGCTGGGCTGGGGCGCTAGGCTAGCGGGCGCGCGGGGCCGGTTCGCAAAGTGTCGCCAGTCGAACCGCGATTAGACCACGAATCGGGAGCACAAAGGACAGCGAATCGGGCTGGGATTAGGGCACAGATCGGCGGCACAATCGGGAGAGGAAAGCGCGGCTAATTGGATCGGGATCGGAGAGCGAATCGGGAGCGGAAAGGGCGGCTAATCGGACCTGGATCACGGCGCGGATCGGCGGGCAAGAACACCCGGAATCAGGAACTGATCACCAGCCTAAAGCAGCAGGGCCGCGCCACAGATCGGCGCGGCCAGAACCCAAACCCACGGCTAAATGAAAAACTCTCAGAACACCCCGGCAACCCGAGTGCATGCCCCGACCCTCACCCGCTCCCCGGATCGCTCGCCCTAGCCACCCAGAAAACGCCAGCGGCAGGCACTCTGCTCGGCGGTCAGGCTAATCGTCGTTGTACTTCGCGTCGTCAAACCCAGGAACGCGGCACCCGTAGTAAAGGCGAAACCTCTGGAACTCCCAATGAGCACGGGGCGTCTTAATTGCGGAGTCCAGGGCGCCGAGAGTCTTACAGAGATCTTTCGTTGGAATTGCACCCCGTGCCGCTCCCTTTGAGAAGATTACGACGACGTCCATGACCTCGGTGACCGGAATCATCTGCCAGTCCTCAAGTACTTCGACGCCCTTCGTCTGCTGTCCCATCATGATGGAACGCGTCATTCCCGCGACCAGCTCCTGCATCTCAGAAAGCGAGATGTGGACCGTACGACCTTCCGCAAGGACTGGTGCGACCTTCATTCGCTCGTCGTTTGCGGCTGCAACCCGGAGCACTAGTGGGTACACATACCGGTTTGCGTTCCGGGGGTGGTAGTAAAACCTGACGACGGTACTGCCGTCAATGGGTGAAGTCAATACTCCGGGATCGGGATTGTATATCTGCTTTGCCTGCTGTGCCTCCGCCAGCAGACCGCATGCGATTACAGTAAGCATGAACCTGAACACCGTATAGATATAGCGAGTCTGTTCCATCGGTTTCCCCCTTACTAATTGATCGTCCACCCTGAAGAATCGGCTCTTATCCTTCCCAAGGAATGAGTCCGCTCAGCTTCGGTAGCGGCTCTCGGACGCGCGCCCACCCACTCTCACTCGCCTGCTCGCCCTTCCCCGCTCGCCCGCCGCGCCCTTCGCTCCCGCCCCGCCCCACTCGGCGCGGGCCCCGGCCTGGCCTCCGGTGTGGGGGGTGTAGCAAAATCCCCTCAGGTCATAGTACCCCGTCATTCGCTTGACGGGTGTATACGACACGAGGGCAAAACGCTACACCATACCCCCTGGGGGTATGCGAGTGGGCCGGGACGCGGGGGTGGGATGAGCGGGGCTGACGTATCGAGGACGGAAAGTGAAGTTTAACCCTGAACAGAGTGACGCCATCCGGCGCTTTATCGTCAAGGGACCAATGCTCCTTATGAAGCCCAGTTGGTTGCGGAGAGTCCCGATCACTTCTTGATCTTCACAGACACATTCGCGTCCAACCCGGGAAACATTCAGGGCCATTGCGGTGCGAGCGAGACCGGCGAGCGTTTCGTTCATGTAGTCGCTCTTGGAGCTAATCCGCACGAGACTCTGTCGGTGCTTATGGATAGCTGCCTTCTCGATTTGGAGCCGACCTCACGAAGCCCCGAGTGGATCGCGAAACCCGATTCCGCTGGTTTCGTCGGCCGAATCATTCTGAGCTTTGAGCGCGGCACGCAGCCAACCGCCGTTTACTATGTCGCACCCGACGGTGCTGTCACCCGCCCAGAGATCGATCCAAATTCTCCGAAACCTCACTGATTTCTTGTCCACCAGTTGGCGTTCTAGGATCCCCGAAAAGAAGATAAAAGGCAAGCAGCGCAAGGGTCCAATCGATAGGATAGTGATAGCGCGCATCGGCCTGCATAAAATAGTAGATGAATGGGTAGGCAATCCATAAGCACAACAGTATGGACCCCAGAGCAAGACGCCGGCGCAGCGCGCGCCAAAGCCCGGCGGCGGCCAGCAGCGACCAAGGAACCAGCAGCAAAGCTTTCAGCGGTTGCGATTGAGGTTGCATGAACCAAAAAAAGAAAACCCTTTCCAGAGTCAGCTTCGCGAAGTCGCGCGGATTCGCCCGGATCCAGTCTATGGCACGCCGCCGGCGTTGACGGTTGAATTCAAGTTCGCCGATTTGACGGACCTTTTCCGCAACTTCGTTGTTCGCCCACGGGTGCTGCTGGTGATAGTAGTTGTTAGGAAATCCAATCGAGAGATTATCGGCAAACGAGGCGTGCGCGCCGGGATGGTAGGAAAGATCGAGTTCGATTCCGAAGTTGCTTCGAACGAAAACCAAGCCGCCCAGCGCCCGATAATTCCGGATAGTCCAAGGAGAAACGGCCACTGCCATGCCCAGAGCGGCAATGGCAACAGTGAGCAGCCACTGTGGCTGTTTCCGTTTCCAGGCGGATACGCCAAAGAACAACAGTAAGAGCAGAAACACCAGCAACAAGGGAGGGCAGCACAACATTCCCGCCCCCCATGCAAGACCCAAGAAAAACGTGTACGAGCGCGAGGGCCGTGTGGTTTGCCACCAGCGCGTGGTGAGAAGGGCCAAAACGACAATCGCCAGCGCGGACAGGGTTGTTTCCCACCGAATCTCCCGCTTAATCCGAAAGGGCACCAAGGCGCCGAAAAGTCCGGCAGCGACACCCACAACGCGACGAACCTTTGCGACTTCGGTCAAAACCGGTAGAAGAGCACATTGCAATGCAGCAAAAGAAATGTTCATCGCCGCCATCGCGTATGCTGCCGCAGTGCCATATCCGAAAGCGCGGAAGATTAGGCTCAGCAGCAAAGGGTAAACGGGAGCGTGGTGGGCCGTGGGTCCAGTCGGCATGCTAAAAGGATTGGCAAACGTGCCATGCTGGGCCAAACTGCGCGCAATCTTCTCCATCTCGGCAAAGTTGATCGTCGGGTGCATTCTGAGAAGCACGACAGCAGCCATGTGGACAACAAATCCCAGGACGAGCAAAAAACTAAAGATATGTGCAAGTTTTAACGAATTTAACCAGCGGCACAGTCTATTCATCGCGTTCGTTCACCTGATGCGCCTGACGCATCGTGGTTAGTCAGCCGACGTGGCGGATCCTCACTCCACGCCGGATCTAACACGAAAAGTAAGTAACTTCCATGCCCCGGACTTATGCCGTCGCTCCACCGTCGATCACGATTGTTTGCCCGGTGATAAACGCGGCGGCATCCGAGCACAAGAATTTCACGATGCTGGCGACGTCTTCGCCGCGGCCGAGTCTCCCCGCTGGAGTTCGACGCACGATCTGGTCTTTCTGCTGTGGGGACAATCCGTGGGTCATTTCCGTTTCCAGAAATCCAGGCGCGACCGAGTTCACGGTAATGCCTCGGTCTCCGAGTTCACGGGCCAAACTTCGCGTGAATCCGTCGAGCCCAGCCTTGGTTATGGAGTAGACCGACAGTCCGCGGAAACCGCTCTTTCCTACAATGGAAGTGATGGTAACGATTCTGCCCCAGCGATTGATCAACATCTCCCGGACACACGCCTTCGTGAGCGCGATTGTGCCCTTGAGGTTGATATCGATCATCTGGTCGATGGCGCGATCGGTCTGTAGAGCGAGAACCCCGTCCAATGCCACACCCGCATTGTTCACCAAGACGTGGACCGTGCCGAAGCGCTCTCCGACCTCGCGCAAGTAGTCGTGGACCGCGGTCCGGTCGGAAAGATCGACTTGCTTGAACAGGAAGCGGCCCTCGAAACCGCTGTCCGACGAGATGGAATCGACAAATTCCGAGCGCGAGCGGCTGCAAATGGCAACATTATAGCCCTCTTCGGTCAGAAAGGCTCTGGTGAGGACCGCGCCGAGCCCGCGGCTTCCTCCGCTGATGACAACAGTTCTACGCACTTCCCCTCCTTACCAACTTTTCGTTTCTTTTTTCCAACTGGCCGACAATGGCGATCTGACGCGGCTGCTCATAACGGTTGAGCTCGGCCAAACACGTTTTTTGCACGGCCTCTCGCACCGCAGTTTCTTTTGCATCGCTTTCCAGTTCAAGATCACAGGCAACGATCTGTCCAGTGACCGGATTCGCGCGCCCATAGGCACGGGCGGCTGCCACGCCGGGGACCCGCAATAGGGTTTCTTCGACCTTGAGGGGATGAACCTTCACGCCCCCTACATTGATGATTTCTGTTTTGCGGCCGCGAAACAGAACGCGATCGCCAACCTGGTCGACGGTATCGCCGGTGGCAGTCCAGTCTTCTCTCGCCTCGGGTGGAGGGCTACCGTCCACGTAGGCAATCATTTTCACCGCGGATCGAACATACAGTTCTCCGTCGATGATCTTCAGTTGAACGTTCCCGACTGGCCGATCAAGATAGGACGCTGGAAATCCGGGCAATCCGTCCTTTACCGAGAAACAGGTGCCGAGTTCGGTGGTCGCATAGACCTGCGTAATGGATGCCGCTGGAAATTTCGACTTCAGCCTCTCCAGTAGGTCGGGAGTCGAAGCCTCTCCACCCACAGTGATTTGCCTGAGTTGCAGTCGTGCCAGTTGGTCCGAACCAATTCGTCCAACCATCATTCGCCAGAAGGTTGGCGTCCCGGAGACGGAGTCAACCCCCTGCTCAATTATGGTGGTAATGATTCGCCCGTAATCCCGGGAAGAGGGGATTACCAGTGTTTCGTGGTTCTGCAACACATGCAGGACAACCTGGATACCGGCAAAGTGATTCAGCGGATATGCCAGCAGCCAACTGTGACGATCTTTCTCACCTTGCCTTTGCCGCCCTGGCCGTGCCAGCAACCGCTTCCATTTGTGCTTGGCAGCTTTCGGCACGCCGGTGGTGCCAGTCGTGAGAATGATAATTGCGCCCTTGTCGTCGGAATCCGCCTCATCGCTCACCGGCTCACTGTGCGAGAAGGCCACTACGCTGGCCAACTGGTGCACTGCCGCATCGGGAATTTCCAAGGGTGCATCCACCACCAATGCGCCCTTCCCCAGTCGCTCCAGAATTGCCTGTATCTCGGTGGTCTTAAAACTCCGGTTGAGCACGCAGACTTCCAGGTCAACCGCTTGCGAAGCAATCAGGCAGAGGACCAGATCGATGGAATCCGCCGCATAGAAATAAATTCGCGGAGAGTTAAGTGCTGCCAGGGACCGCGCGATGTGACAACACCGCTCGAACGCTTCCCGCGCGGTTACAGGCTCGTTCCGGAGAAAGAGACGGCCTGGCTCTCGCTTTGCATAGTCTCTCAGCAGTTCAAAAATCATTTGGTTTCAATTCGCAGGACCGGAATTCGAAGAACGGGAATAAAAACTCACGATCTCAGCCACAGTCTGCGGAAACTCCCCGGAATTGTAAGGGTCGGACTTGAATTCATTTTCCAGCATGGCCGCAAGGGTTGCCGCGTCCAGCGAATCCAGCCCCAATCCTCCTTCGTAGAGGAAGTCTCCCGGATTTACTACTGCTTTTTCTACGCCTTTGGCCTGCAGTAGTCGCACTATCAGTTCCGTAATTTTCTGGCTTAGAGCTCCACTCACAGTCGTTCTCACCTTTCTGACGAATGGATAATATTTTAGCGAATGGATATAAATTTCAAACGAAAGTTACAACCAAGTTGCCAATCTAGACACGGGCGTCCCCGCCCGTGCGGTGCCACTTTTCCTAAGCTTCACTTAATTCTGGATGCTGGTGCGCCCATTGGATCATCTGCTTCCGCGCCCACAACACCAGACCCATCGTAGGCTTGAACTCCCCGCTTTTATACAGTTTTCTACGGACCTCGCTGCCAGCCAGGAAGCCCTCGCTGACTTCAGCCCTCCCCCGGGTCGTAGTAAGCGCACCCGATTCAAGAAATGGTTTAACGAGAAAGGAGAGATGTGGGCTCACTTTGAATGTATCGGGAGAGAAAAGCCATGAGCAGGCCACTAACCCGCGAATCTCCGGCTGCTGCTCCGCGGAGATCGCCATGCGATACCACGATTTCTCGCATTCCCTTTGGATGAGCATCAAGGGATTTTTCCGGCGGAATGCCATATGCGGCACGATGTAGGGCGCGAAGCCTTTCAACT
>Ga0116120_1002459_pt1 | contig 11171 bp, 6 predicted proteins | sample June2015DPH_11_1_3_FD_89724 | JGI IMG/M metagenome (GOLD analysis project Ga0116120, IMG submission 89724) | Peatland microbial communities from SPRUCE experiment site at the Marcell Experimental Forest, Minnesota, USA - June2015DPH_11_150 | ecosystem: Environmental > Terrestrial > Soil >... | reverse complement strand
CGGGAGGGTACACGCCCCGGTACTTCCAGTTCGGATTGAGGTTCGAGTTCTGAACTGCAGGTTTACGGCCCCGAATCCGGCGCTCTTGCCGCGCGCGAGATGAGGCGAAAGCGCCGAATAACCTGAAGGTGTCGATTCACACATTGACCGAGGTTTAGCCATGACAAGCGTGCAGCGCGGCGTGAGGCTCAGCGGATGGCTCATCATTGTGTTCACGGCTGTGATGGCGGCAGGCCAGACACGGCTTGGCGTGCCGTCCTATCAGGACCCGGGGTCGGCACAATGGGCAGCGTGGGCGGCGCCGGGGGCGAAGGCAGTCGGCATCATGATCGTCAACCTCAATAACGGCGACGATGAGACCTATTACCCGAGCGTCGACCGGACGATCCGAGCAACCCGCAAACAGGGCATCTTCGTGCTCGGCTACACCTACACAGGCTACGGTGCACGGGATCCACAGATCGTCAGGCGGAAGATTGATGCGGTGTACCGCAACTACCTGGTCGACGGCATGTTCTTCGATGAGGCGCCCACCGATTGCAACGCCAGCAATCCATTTCTTCCCACTCAGTTTTTATATTACGAGGCACTCACGAACTACGTGCGCGAGAAGGCGGGCGCCCGGGTCACGGTGCTTAATCCGGGCACTTACAGTGCAAGCGACTGCTGGATGGGGATCACCAACATCCTGATGAACTGGGAGGACCAGGGTCTGGCGAACTATCGAGACAACTACGTGGACTTTGCCTGGGTGCACAAGTACCCGCCCGACCGCTTCTGGCACATCGTCTATGGCATGAGCGCCGACCAACTCCCGGCGGCCTTGAACTTGGCGAAGCAGCGCAACGCGGGTTGGGTTTACTTGGCGCAGGAGACAGGCAATCCGTATGCGAGCCCACCGCAATATTGGAAAGCGGAAGCTGCGGCAGTGGAACAGCAGGGCGTGCAGGCCCCGTTTGCCAGTGCATGGCCGGGTTCCTTCGATTCGCAGGGCGCGCCGCTGCGCGGTCGCACCTCGATTCGTTGGGGTGGAATGGGCACTGGGCACTGGCAGATTTTTCTGGACACCGATCAGAATTCGAAGACCGGGTGCAACGGCGGCGGGATTGCGGTTGGGGCGGAATATATGTTCGAAGCCGAAAGCGGCAGCGCCCGCCTGTGGCAGTACACGGGCACAGGCACGGACTGGACCTGGACGGAAGTCGCCGCGGGTGCCGCGCTCGACATCGTCGATCCCGGCGTTCAGGCCGCCAGCTTTGACACCGCAACCTTGGGCGGCACGAAAGCCCTGAATTACCAGATCCGTGCCTTGGACGCTGCCGATCATCCGACCTATGACAGCTACGTGCTGCCGCTTAGCCTGGACAATACGGGATTGATTTTCGACATTACAAACCATCCGCGGTAATCGGGAAACAACTATGAGAAAGCGTAAGGCCGGTGTTGGGGCGGTTGCCTTGGTTTCTCTGGACGTAATCGTGCTGGGGTAGGATGTTCCTCAGGAACCTGGGGAGCAGACCCCTTTTCGGCAATTTGACACCCCAAGCATTCGACCTTGAAGGGTAGGCTGAGTATGCAACGAAGATCATTTCTTAAAGCTGGCGGTGCTATCGCAGTAGCGGCGGGACTTGGAAGCGAATCGCTTCTGGGACATGTTCCCACTCACAACTTCGACAAGTACGACTTCGGTTCCGGGCCACCGGTGTCTGATCGGCTCTATCAGGGACCTTTTTCCGTCGACGATTATCCCAGTTGGACTGTGGTCATGGCCCTGACCCCCTCTCAGGAGATCGTGCCCAACTATGGAATGGGTCTCATCACCTACGTCTGCGACGAGGTGGGGCCAGCGAAGAAAGAGGGAGAGACACTGGCTCAGTCCATCGAAAACCTGGTCAAGTTGCCGCTAGGGACGAAGCTCTATATCCGCGTGAACTGGAAAGACGTGCAGCAGCGGCCCGGAAAGCTCGACCCGTGTGAGCACTGGAAGCTGACCTTCGATCTGGCCCGTATGTATCGGAAGCGGGTCGGGTTCCGCGTGATGATAAGTAACCCGGACATTCCCGATCTCGCGCTACCCGGCTTTGTGCGGCAGAAGGTTCCGATGGTGAAGCTGGGCGAATGGGAGGGTCGTGTGAGATATGAACCTCGCTATGACGATCCCGCATTCCAGTCTGCATTTCGGGAACTGGTGGACCTGCTGGCGGACGCCTACGACGGCCATCCCGACGTGGAGTACGTTGACACGTTCATGTACGGATTCTGGGGCGAGGGACATACCTGGCCGCTGGAGTCGAACCCCTTTCCCGACTCCGTCACTGCGGAGAAAACCTTCGTGAGTATGTTCCAGCACCAGGTAGAGCGCTGGAGGAGAACGCCGCTGGTCACTAACACGCAGCCGGACTTCAGCAAGGTGGGCAATTCCGAGCTGCTCGAACGCACCGTCCGAAGTTTTAACTGGCTGCGGACCGATACTATCTTCATTGAAAACGAGCAGATCGAAGAACTGAGCAACCGGCCACCTTGGACGGGAGTTACGGTGGAAGTCGGGATGTCGGATGGGTTGCCGCAAAGCCTAAGGATGGATGAGGGCGTGACCTATACGGACAACGTCATCCACCACGTGCAGGATGTGGGCGCGTGCTATTTCTCGCTATGGAATTGGCACCGCATCCAGGCCGATCGAATCCTCAACTACTACCACCAGTTTCCCGGCGCGATTGACGGACTGGCCCGCAAGGTTGGCTACCGGGTTCGGCCCTCATGGGTGTGGAGCTATGAGGAAGCAGGCTATCCGGGCTTGATTATTGGCTTTGCGAACGACGGGATTGCCGGCGTCCCCGGCGTGTTGCGTGTCTCCGTGAGCAGCGAGGATGGAAAGGTGAACGTGGAAGGGAGTCTTGACGCTGGCTACCCTCTTCCAGGAAAAGTCCGTCAGGCGAAGTTCCCGTTGCCCAAGGGAACGAACTGGAGGGGACTGAGACTCAGAGCGGGAATCGAAGTCAAAGGGCAACGCTATCCGGTGCGTTGGGCTTGCCGGCAAGGTCTGAATACGGATGGCAGTTTGACGCTGCGCTCGACGGTCGGTCTCGGCCAGAACGACGAAACGGGCGGCGCACCAGCAACTGGCTCCTAGCACGCATCGTCAACAGCACACGGATGGCGGAAGCGTGCGTGGCAGTAACTGATGTCGCAATCACAATTCTCATAACGAGGACCCGGCATGAAACGGAAAAGCTGTCTCGCCATGTTCTTTCTGATGCTGTTCGCCGTACTGTTGGCAGCTGCTCCCGACTCACCGGAACAGAATTGGACCCATTTGTGCGCATCGCGGCTTACGGACTGCAGGCCAACAACGCCGACCAGATCCTACGCAATGCGCGGGATAGTAACGTCTTCGGCATCGAGGTGGACAACGACATCCCGGGCCGATACGAGAGCTTCTTGCATCCGGAGGAGAAACTCGCCGCGATTCGTGCCGTGGCCGAGCGTGCTCACAAAGCCGGAAACCACGCGTTCGTTTACATCGCCGGGCTGGAGTGCATCACCGCGAACGCCGCTCAATCGTCACATTCAGTGGCCAAGGACCATCCAGAGTGGTTACAGCGCAAAATCACGGGTGAGCCCGCGATCTTTGGCGGCGGCACTGCTTTCTGGATTGCAAAAGGCGACGAGGATGTGTGGATCAGCCCTTACGCGCCAGAGTGGCGCAAGACTTATATGGAGCGCGTGCGGCAGATCGCCGCGACTGGGATTGACGGCATCTACGTCGACATCCCTTACTGGATGACGCATTTCGATGGCTGGGAAGACAGCTGGGCCAGCTTCGACGATGCGACCGTGGCGGCCTTCCGTAAACAGACCGGACTGGACGCGCGGCGCGAACTGAAGCTCGGCGATTTTTCCGACCCAAACTTTCGCCGGTGGGTCGATTTTCGGATCCAATCGCTGACCGACTTCATGCAGGAGATCGACCAGACGGCGAAGGCTGTGAATCCGCAGATCAAGACGATTCCCGAGATTTACCCGGGAATCGAGGAAGAAGTTGTGCGCGTTGGCGCGGATGTATATAGCCTGTACGCCGTCAACGATGCGATTGCACACGAGTACGAGTTTGGCAACGGGGATCATATGGCGGCTTCGCGAACGCCCCTCGATTGGTTCCGTTACCAGATTGGCATGCAGACGTTCCGCGCGTTCGCCGAGGGCAAAGCGACCTGGATCTTGAATTACTCGTGGGACGGCGATCCAAAGGTTCGCGCTCCCGAGGCGATGCAGAACCTCTTCATGTCGGAAGTCATGGCGGGAGCGAATGTCTGGGATGCAGCGACGCATGTGATGTCCGGCTCGAACGACCTGGCCACGCGAAAGCAAGTGTTCGCATGGATTGCAGCGCACGAGCAGACGTTCTATCGTCCGCGGACGGCGATTGATCCAGTCGGTGTCTACTTCTCTCCGGCTACGCGCAACTACTTCACAAAAGAGTTCCTTCGTTCGTACCAGGGCACGCTCTTGCTCCTGATGCAGAGTCATCGCGAATATCAGATCGTGACGCCGAGGACGTTGGAGTCGTTCCGCGGGAAGACTTTGATTCTGCCCGATGTGCGCATCCTCTCAAGAGACGAAACGGCTGCCTTGCGAAAGTACGCCGGGAGCAGCGGAAAGATTTTCGCCACTGGCGCCATGAGCGAAGAATTACTGGGGCAGACCAACGTGACCTACCTCGCGGATTCACCGGGAGCCCGATACCTCACGCTGGCGGAAAGTCACTTTGAAGATTGCTCACCCGACAGTGAAAAGCGTTTTCTCGACAGCCTGGGTGAGGGCGAAATTCGAGTAAAGTCATCGCCAATGGTTGCGGCGCAGATTGCGTCCGTGGACGGTAAACCGCATGTGTTTTTCGCCAACTTCCTGGGCTTGCGTGCTAAAGAAAACGCCGTGCAGACTCCCGAGAGCCACGCCGAGATAATTGTGCCCGGCAAGGTTCGGGGGCACTTCTTGCCATTTCTCCGCGAGGAGACCACGATCACAGGTCGTTTTGCAAACGGGAGCACGCTCTTCCATCTGCCGGATATCGCAAAGGGCGCGGTAGTCTGGTTTGAGCCCGCCGGCGTTCCGTAGGACCGCCGTTTCCGCACACACCAGAAAGCCGGTCCTAGACCGCGTACTGGCCCTTGTTATGCTCAACAAGTAATGCACCGACTGCGTTTGATCCGAAGTGATCGCCAACTTGGCCAGCGACTTCCGGCACAGTCCACTGCTACGCATGGACACAATAGGGTGTCGTGGAGATAAGCACGGGGCCGTGGTTTAGTCCTCGATCTGCCCCTGTTTCCATTGGCGTATTCGATATATATTGAACTTATTCGTAATTATTCGTAACATGCAAATCAGTCTCTATGGATGTTGAGAGGCGACTCTTGGAGGAGCCTGGTTTGAACCCAGTGATTCAGCAGCGCTGCCGCAACGCCAGCGCCAGCCTGCGGGATGTATTGATCTGCAATCGCCCCTCAGGAAAAGGGGGTGTCTATGCGGTCTGCTCCGCGCATCCCTGGGTCATCGGCGCGGCCATCCAGCAGGCCATCGAAGACGATTCTGTCCTCCATGTGGAGTCTACTTCCAGCCAGGTCAATCAACTGGGCGGTTACACCGGACAGACGCCGGGTCAGTCGCCAATTTTGTCCACTCAGCGGCGCGGCGTATGGGGCTTCCCAGAGAACGAATACGCTTGGGCGGGGACCATCTCGGGCCATTTCCGTGGAGGACCGCAGCATCGAACAGCGCCTTGAGAAAGGCTTGCAAACTAGTCCGCGCTTGTGTGCTCGCCGGATATCGGAAAATCCATCTTGATGCGAGCATAGCATGTACCGATGACGCAAAGGTCCTCCCTGAACACATCGTTGCGCGGCGGGCCGCCGTACTTTGCGAAGCTGCTGAAGAGGTGCTGAAAGACTTGCCGCCCGGCGCCGACCTTCCTCTGTATGTCATCGGGACCGAAGTCCCCACACCAGGGGGCGGGTCAGCTCTAGGCGCGCCTCCTGCCGTGACCACGGTCGAAAGCCTCCATCAGACTCTGCAAGTCTTTCAAGCGGCCTTTGCCGAGAGGGGCCTGTCCGCTGCCTGGGACAGAGTGATCGCTGTGGTCGCGCAGCCAGGAGTGGAGTTCGGGGACAACGTCGTATTTGAATACGATTGCAGCAAGGCACGCTCACTCTCGGCAGGATTGCCGAAAAGTCCATCGGTGGTATACGAGGCACATTCCACGGACTACCAGCCTCCCAGTGCTCTGGCGCAGATGGTGGAAGATCACTTTGCGATCCTGAAAGTTGGTCCCTGGTTGACCTTTGCGTTTCGGGAAGCTGTGTTCTCCTTGAGTGCGATCGAACGAGATCTGCTTGGCGGGGGAAAAGGCCCCAGATTGTCGCAGGTGCCAGAAGTGCTCGATCAGGCCATGCTGAAAAACCCCTTGCATTGGCGCTCTTACTATCACGGGGATGAAAACCAGCTGCGATTCTCGCGGGCCTACAGTTATAGCGACCGCTGCCGATACTACTGGCATGAGCCGGCGGTCCAAGCTGAGATCGAACGCCTAATCGAGAACCTCATGGCGCACTCGGTCCCGTTGACGCTCATCAGCCAATACCTGCCTCTGGAGTACGCGGCAATCAGGGCGGAAGAAATCAAGAACCAGCCGGGGGCAATCATTCGATATCACATTCAGTCGGTGCTGCGTTCCTATGCGGCAGCATGCGGAATGGGTTGAGAGTGGCTTCCATGACTGCGCCAAGACACTTGATTCCGGCTCCAACAACGTTTAGAGGGCACACACGCCTGATGTGGCCGCAGTGGATGAGAAAGAACGTGTTGCCGGAACCTTCGAATGCTTGAGTTATCGAGCCAAGTCGCTGTCAAACCCGAGCCGGGCCTGCGACGGGTCCTGACGTTGTGGGACCTGGTTTTCTAGATTGGGGGCAAAGATGCCGATGCTGGACGTATGCGTGGTTGGTGAAATCAATCTAGACCTGATCCTCTACGGTTTGCCCAAAGAACTGGTACTGGATCGCGAGCTATTGGCAAGTGGTCTGGCGGTCACGCTGGGCAGTTCGTCCGCGATTTTCGCTCATAACCTGGCCTTGCTGGGAACCAAGGTCGGTTTCATCTCGAAAACCGGCGGAGACCCACTGGGGAAGATGGCATTGGAACGGCTGGCGGCTGCTGGGGTTGACGTAAGCCGCATGAAGGAGTCAACCGGGCGAACACCGACGGGGCTAACCGTTGCTTTGCCTTACCTCCAGCAACGTTACATCCTCACGTTTCCTGGCACCATGTTTGAGATGCAGTACTCCGACATCGACATGGAATACGTCCGGTCGGCGCGGCACCTGCACGTCTCGTCGTTCTTTCTGCACCGAGCGTTGCGCCCGCGAATCGGAGATCTGTTCCGCCAGGCTAAAGCTGCGGGACTTTCTACGTCACTCGATACCAATGATGATCCTGAGGACAAGTGGGATCGGAACCTGTTGGAAGTTCTCAAGTATGTCGACATTTTTTTCCCGAATGATCGTGAAGCGAAGAAAATCGCGCACACGGACGACCTTTCGCAAGCCATTAACGTGCTCGCTGGACTGGCCAAGGTTGTGGTAGTGAAGCGCGGCTCCGCGGCAGCTATCTGCCGGTCAGGGCAGGAACAGTGCAGCCTAGCGCCCCCGAGCGTGAAATCTGTAGAGGACGTCGGCGCTGGCGACAGTTTCGATGCGGGATTCATCCATCAGCAGTTGCGGGGGGCAAAACTCGAGGATTGCCTGGCATTTGCGAATCTGGCGGGAGCATACTCAACCACCAAGGAAGGAGGCACCGAGGCGTTTCGCGATCACAGCGCACTCACCAGTTTCATGCGCCAGCAGTGGAACGCCGCGGGCCGGGGCGCGCTGCCCTTCAAGGGGTAGAGGTTTTTTTGAAGCGGCCCGGTACAAAATATAGCACTTGACAAAAGCCACAAAACGGAAGTAAAAGTAATCGTCCGTAAATTTACACAAGAGATTTCGCACTTCCAAATAAGGAGTTTAGCGCTTTTGGAGGCAGCTCAGGAGGCTTGCCATGACCGTCCTTTTCAGCACCCGACAAACCCTCGGGGCACTCTTTCTTCTGGTAGCCATTAGCTTCGCTACGCCGCTATGGGCGCAAAAGGATGCCGGAGCCATTGTGGGCTTGGTGCGCGACTCCACCGGTGCGGTGGTCGCGGGCGCCAAGGTTACTGTCACCGACGTAGATCGCGGCATTCAACTGAACCTCTCCACCAACGACCAGGGAGAGTACGTCGCCGGCCCGCTCCGGATCGGCCGTTACAGCGTCGCCGTCGAGAAGGAGGGATTCAAGAAGGCCGTGGCCGGCCCGGTGCAAGTGAACATTCAGGACCGCGTTAGCGTGGACCTGAAGCTTGAGCCGGGCATGGCAACGGAAACCGTGACCGTTACCAGCCAAAGTCAACAGCTCGAGACCGAGACCTCCGAACTGGGCCAGGTGGTTGACAGCCGGCGCATCAACGCCCTTCCCTTAAACGGACGCAATTACGCCCAACTCGCTCTTCTCGGCGTCGGCGTCGCTGCCTCCGAGCCCGGGTCGCGCGTCGAAACTACCTCCGGGTTCAGCGCCAACGGCGCCCGCTCTCTGCAAAACAACTACCTGCTCGACGGCGTTGACAATAATGCCAACCTGGCCGACGTCCTCAACGGCTCCGCTTCCGTGATTCAGCCTTCCGTGGATGCCATCGCCGAGTTCAAGGTCCAGACCAATTCCTACAGTGCCGAATTCGGCCGCGGCAACGGCGCCATCTTGAACGCCGTCATCAAGTCCGGCACTAACCACCTCCACGGCGACCTGTGGGAGTTTCTGCGCAACGAAAAGTTGGACGCTATCAATTACTTCGACACCGGCCAGCAGCCTTACAAGCAGAACCAGTTCGGCTTTACTCTGGGCGGCCCCATCGTCCAGAACAAAATGTTCTTTTTCGGAGACTACGAAGGCCTCCGCATTCGCCAGGGCCTGCCGCTAGTGTCCACTGTCCCCACGCCAGCCGAGGTTGGAGGAGATTTCTCCGCGTTACTCCAGCCCAGCAATCCAATCCCGGGTGTGCTCGATTGCAGCGGCAACCCGACTTACCAGGGTGAGATCTTCAACTCGCGTCAGGCACAATACAGCACGGGCAATGCCACCGGGTTCTGCGGCGTCCCCATCGGAGGCTACACCCCTGGCGGGTTGCCGACCAACATCTTCCCCACCGGCCTCGCCGATCCGCTTGGCCAGGAACTGGCTAATCTATTTCCGGCGCCCAATACCAGCATTAACAATGTGCTGGTCGCCGGCAACTATCTGTCCGATCCCAAAAGGACCGAAACGCAGAACAAGTTAGACGTTCGCTTCGACAACACCATTACCCAAAAGGATAATTTTTTCGCCCGCTACAGCTACGGCAAAGACAGTACCTTCGTGCCCTCGCCCTTCAACAACGTGATCGATGGCGGCGGTTTTCAGGACGGCTATAGCACCAATACAGTCCAGGGTCTGGCTGCCAGCGAGATCCACACGTTTAGCAACAACCTGATCAACGAATTCCGCTTCGGCTTCAATTACCTCGATTCCACTCGCTACAATCTGAATTACAACACTAACGTCTCGGCGAACCTCCCTATCCCCTTTCCGGGAGTTCCGTACACAGCGAGCTTGAACGACGGCGGCCTGCCTACAATCAGCTTCAGCAATGGCATCGCAGACATTGGCAGCACCGGGTACCAGCCCGCCATCGAAAAACAGCACAGCTATGTTTTTACCGAAAATCTGCTCTGGACCCACGGACGCCACGCCGCGAAGTTCGGCGGCGAACTTCGCTTCGAACAGTTCACAATATTAGAGCCGGGCCAGGCTCGCGGTTCCATGGACTTCGGCAGCCAATTCACCGACAACCCCGGTGCACCCGTCTTAGGCACCGGTGGCGATGCCTTCGCCAGCTTCCTGCTCGGCGTTCCCAGCGGCGGATTTATCACCAGTGTGACCCCCAATATCGATTATCGCCGGCAGATTTATTCGGCCTATGCGAACGATGATTTCAAAGTAACTCCGCGCCTCACTCTGAATCTGGGTCTCCGCTACGAATTCTTCTCTACCATCAAGGAAGGCAACAACGAACAGGCCACGTTCGATTTCAGCTCGCTCTCGCTGATCGTTCCCAGCGGACAAAGCACGGCATTGACGCCCATCCTGGCCTCCGAGATCGCCATTCAGCGCAACGGTTCGCCCGGACTCATCTCTCCCGACACCAACAATTTCGCCCCCCGCATCGGACTAGCCTACCAATTGTCCAACAAGCTCGTCCTGCGCAGCGGCTACGGCTTCTTCTATGGTGGGCAAGAAAACGGCCCATTCTCCAACCCAAGCCCCGGCTTCAACCCTCCGTACATGTCTTCGGAGGCATTCAACGCTCCCTGTGACGCGGCAGTCGCAAATACGACCGTGGGTGGTTCAGCCGATTGCTCGATCTCGAACGCGAACAACTCCGGCTTGCCGCTCAATATCATGTCTGCGGGCTTTCCCACCGCCTCACTCAGCAACCCGAACTCACCCGAGTTCTACTCGCTCGATCCGCATCTGGTCACCCCCTACACTCAGCAGTGGCACCTGGGTCTGGAGTACCAATTGCCCGCCGACACCGTCCTCGAAGTTTCCTACGGAGGCTCTCGCGGATTGAAGCTCTTCGCTTTCTACAATGGCAACCAGCCAACTCCCAGCCCGAATGCATCGGATCCCACCGCGCCGCGGCGCCCCGCCCACGAGCCCACGCCCGGGAGCGGCGGTACTTGCAGTGTGAATGCATACTACAACGACCCATCGACCTACAACTGCAATGAAGCGCTCGATACCGAGATCGCAACGCTCCGCTCGAATGCGCAGTCGAACTATGACTCGCTCCAGGTTCGCCTGGAGAAGCGATACTCTCACGGGCTCCAGTACCAAGTGTCTTACACCTACGCGCACGCACTAGACACCGCCTCCAGCGCCAGCCTCGGCTCGGTGAACAACGGAGATTTCCTGGACCAGCGCTACCCTAACGCTAACTACGGCAACTCCGACTTTGACGTGCGCCACCGCTTCGTTTTCAGCTACGTCTATGACTTGCCCTT
>Ga0116120_1002448_pt1 | contig 11222 bp, 15 predicted proteins | sample June2015DPH_11_1_3_FD_89724 | JGI IMG/M metagenome (GOLD analysis project Ga0116120, IMG submission 89724) | Peatland microbial communities from SPRUCE experiment site at the Marcell Experimental Forest, Minnesota, USA - June2015DPH_11_150 | ecosystem: Environmental > Terrestrial > Soil >... | reverse complement strand
TGTGACGGGCTTTACGAGAGCCCTGCGGGTGGCAACGTCAATTTTGCTGGCATTCATTGGTGATTATGCTTTCGCTTTGAACGGATTTTTCGCATTGAGAGTCCTTGCAGCCCTGACTCCAGCTTTTGTAAACTCATCCACGATCCTCATCAGCTCGTCGCTGATTTTCTGCATGGCATTTTTGGCGTCTCCGAAGGCGTATTGGGCGATGCTCCGGACACTCTGCGTGCTAATCTCCACCCGGGTTGCCTGGAGGACGCGGCTCTGTGCGATGATGCCATTCCAACAGGCGTCGAATGTATCGAGTCGGGTGCCCTTCCTGTGCGCATGCTGGGCAATGCTCTTCAAGCTGACAGTCGTGATGCGTATCCGCCTCACTTTCAGCGTGGGGTTCCCCTGCACGATGCCCTCCCAATATGTTTCAAATTCTGATTTCATTTGCGCGGTCTTACCCCTCATCCTCATCGCTGTCCTCGGCCTTGTACTTGAGCTGGCCGATCACGCATTCGGGCGGGTCCACGTCATCGCGAACACCCAAACTGGTGGGTTGAAAGAGGCTCCCGCCCTTGTAGGCATAGAGGTAGCGGACTTCCAGGACCTGCCCGACCTTGGGGACGGGCTGGTTGGCCGGGATGGTGACATTCCCGACGGGAACCGGGACTGAGATGTCACCAGAGTTGTCATAAACGCTGACGGCCACGCTCCGTTTGAGATTGACCTTGGTGACGGCGACCGACGCCGTGGCGTAAAACTTGTATTTCAGTTGGTCGCCACCGCTGCTCGGACGGCCAACCTTGGCTGGGGCGCTCACCAGCTTGAAGACCATCCCTTCCCGTTTCTGCTTCTTCAGCCTCTCGAACATCTGGCGCTTCTCCTTCGGAGTCCAGGCTGTTTCGACCAGGATGATGGCGCCCCCGCTTACCGGGGATCGGGCGATCAGGTTCCTCAGCTCCGAGTACCGCTCTTTGTAGGGCTTTGAACGCAGGTTCTTGCCATCGATCTCCAGGAGATCGAATACGTAGAGCCTGTCGCCGATGGCTTCGCCGTCGACGACGAAGGTGCCTATGAAGTCTTCCAAAGCCTTCTGAATGGGGAGGGGAAGGGCCATGAGCAGCCCTTTTTTGTTGGCTCCCACAACGGCGTCGTTTTTGCGCACCATGATGTGGCGGCCGTCGAATTTTTCCTGACCGCAGTGAATCAAGTCGTTGAGGAGCAATTCCATCTCCGCATCATCGATCATGTTCAGAAGCTGAGGCAGGAGGCCACTGACTTTGCCCGCGTTTTCGGTGCCGGCGTAGGGTGTTCCACCGGCCGCGGGGGTGTAACCTTTGCCCATCTTCTCGGCAACGATCTTGTCGTAGATTGTCTTGGCCTTGTCGTACGCGACGGGTTCACTGGTTTTGGTGCCGGTCTGCAGGGTTGATCCCCTGCGCCCGAAGGCGAAATTCACGATCCATCCGTCCCCTTTGGGTTCCAAATAAGCGTGGTAAACCTTGTCTGACGACCCTTGCTGGTAATAGAGGCTGATGTTCTGTTTCATAGGTTTGTTGTTTTGATTTCTTTGGACACAGTCTGTTGGTTTTTACTTCAATTTCACGCCCAGCAGGTGGGCCAACCATTTCACCTGCTGTTCGTCCCGGCTCACGAACCATAGTTGGCCGAGATCCAACCATCCGGCAATGTGGGATTCCTCAAACTCATAAGTTTTTTGCTTGTTCCCGGCGGTATCCCTCTTGCGGTTGAGAAGGCCGAAGCACCCTTCTTGCAGGCATGTGCGCTGTTTGAGATGGTACCGGGTTTCTTCCTTTGCTGCCTCTCCCTGTAGAAACTTGGCAAGGGCCTCTTCGTGGCCCTTTAAGCACCATCCCTGCAGCGTGACGGACTTGCGATACTTCGTGGCCTCCTTTTGGAACTCCGTGACAAAGGTATGCGGTACTCCAGTGACTTTCACCCGGAAGGGAACCAGAGTGGCTCGTGCGGCCACAATCTCACGCAGGCACTTGGAAACCTCGCCAAACTCGAATTCGGCCGACCCCATGTAATCCATGGGAACCATGGCCTCGAGCGCGTCGATGGCTGGCTTGTTGGCTTCGCGCGTCGCGGTTGTCGCCGGTTTGGAGTGAAACTCCACCAGGTCGGGTGTTTCAGCCGGAGGCAGTTCGCGCGGCTTTTCAATTCGCTGAACGAGGTAGGGGCCAAATGTGTTCGTGATGTTCATCATGTTTTGTTTTGGCAGGTTTTTAAATGTGATAGTTACCGAATGCCCAGCTCGCGTTTGGTATTCTCGACCGTTTGCGGATCGCCGCAATGCTTCCCTTCCTCATCGGAGAGCTTCACCACGTTGATGGGGCCCCTGCCGAAATCAACCGTATCGAGCTTGATGACCATGTTGAGAGGCTTGATGCCGGCAGCCTTCTGCTCTGAGGTGAAGACATCGTTCGTGAAAAAGGTCCCGATGCCGCCAATTGGCTGTGCCTGATCGCGGAAGTGTCGATCCAAGGGGATGTAGTTGTAAGCTCCGTCCACCATGACCTGGTCCGGTGGCCCGACCTTGAGCGCGTCGCTGAACACCAGCCGCTTGTTGCCGGTCAAGATGCCCAGACTCCGATAATGGGCCAACATTCTTTCCCCCCAGGCGTAGGGATCATTACTGTCGTGGCGCACACCATCGAACATTTTGGCGACCCCGCAAGTGAAATCCCGCAAGAACACGCCGGTCGTGAAAGTGTCGGTGAGCGCGATTCCAAGGTTCCCGTCAAAGTGCTCGGCCCAGTGCTTCATCCATATGTGATTGGCCATCCTCGATCCGTAAATCCCCATCATGGCACAAATCACCTCATGCGCGTAAGTTCCGTGGGGCGGCACACCGTATTTTTGAGCCAAATGCGGATTGGAGGTTCCCAGAAAGCCCTTGCGCCCCCTCATGTTCCGGACCACTGCATCCTGCGTCTCGCAGGACTTGCGCCGGCGTGTGCCAAAATCGATCCAATGGCAGCCATTGCCCTCGAGCAAATCGGCCTTTCGGATGATGCGTTCTTCCCAGTCGGCGGCATTCTCAATGCCGGACATGGGCCCCCCCGGAATTGGGTTTGTGGCCAGTAAAAAGTAAAGCTCGGAAATGAGCGCCATCAGAGTTGTTTCCCAGAAAATGCGGCTGTACCACGGGCCGCCGATGGCAATATCCAGTTTCCCCTTCTCCAGGCAAATGGTGACCGCCTTCGGATCATAACGGAATCCCCGGAACCACTCGATGTAGGTCGGCCGCATGTAGTTGGTAACCGTGTTCATCCACTGGAACTCGGCGTTGGTGAGCGACAGATCAGCGAGCATCTCGATCTGGTTCTGCAATTCCATGTCAAACCCTTCTGGAAAAACGGTCTGGCCGCGGTTAATGAACTTGTAAGTGACCTGGACGTTCGGGAAATCGTGAAAGACGACTTCGCCCATTGAGATTTTGTACCAGTCCAATGAATCCAGGATGCTGCGGATTAGCGGGTGACGAATCTTTATCGTGTACGGCATATTTGTTGGCATTTGATTGGCGGCGCCTAATTTATCGCTGCGGCCTGGGCCAGTTCATCCTTTCCTTGTTTGGGGTGGATCGCTGGCAGGACACCGTTGCCGGTTTTGACCGTCTGAGCCAAGCGCTGGTTGGCCCTATCGTTGGCCTCTTTCACGGCTTTCATCTGCTCGGAGGCTCTACTTTGATCAACCGGGTGGCCGCAATCAGGAGCCCAACCTGCCAGGAATCGTGCAGGGTGGATACAATAAGATTGGTGGGATTGGCTTTCGATACCTGTTCCAATAACGGATCGATGGGCAGTCTGCAAACATGGTGACTGTGCTTAACGTTTCCAAGTCCAACGCTTCCCACCCTCATTCCGTTCACGATCTGTTCTATTTGCTCCTCATACTTCCAGGCGTCTCCGTCGAATCCTTCGAGCAACAAGTTCTTGGCATTAGCTTGCTGTGGCGCCGAGAGCCTGTTCCATCCAGTGATGAAAAGCATTCCCTCGAAGACGTGGCTCACATTGACTTTGTCCATATCCTCGGCGACGACGCAGTAGGGTTGTTGTGCTGACTGATTGCCGATTACCAGGGACCGCGGCACAACGATCTTCGTGCTCTCTTCGATGACACCGAACTCTATTGAATCGATGGTCTTCATGTGTTTATTCAGCAAAATCTCGGCGTTCTGCCCATCTGGCTTATCCGGCGATCGCCAACTTTGCCGTGGATTTCCCTTTTTTCCGGGCCGTTTTCGACTTGATATTCTTCATCTTGACTATCTTCTCCTCGGCTGGTTTTTTTGCCTTCTTCTCTTTCGGCGGCAATTTGCCCCAGTCTGCCTTTGGCGTGTACCCCTCTTGGGCCGGATCCATCCCGGATGGGAGGAAGTCTCGGCCGAACCGACTGACCCAATCCTGGAATCGAATGCGCAAGTAATTGCGCGCGAAAACACTGACATGCGCGTTGGAACTGTAGGCAAGACGCGCTTGTTCCGGCCCCAATTCCATCACTTTTGCCTCAATAAAGGCAAGCTGAAACAGGTCGAGATCGGGATGGATTTTCACCCCCCTCAGGAACTCCACCGTCACGTCCACTTTCCCCGTTTCCATGAAGGTGATGGTGAGCGGGAAGTCGCATTGCGATCCGTCGGTCTGCCCGAACAGCTCGTCCCGGATGACGACGGCCTTATCGGGAGGAATGATTTCCTCCTGGTTAAAACCCGCGATCGAGCCGTTGACGAGCGCCCAGCTTTTGTCTGGATTTATGCGAATGGTCAGTCTGTTCATATGTTTTTGTCTCAAATTGCGCCTCAACAACCCCATGTCTCTTTGGTGGGTTTCCCGTCCCATCTCGCGGCAACCGAATACACGCTCCCCACCGGGAATTTGGCCCTGATTGCCCGTTATGCACAATGACTTTCTTGCGAAAAGGCAGCCCGTTCCGAAAATTGGAAGATGCCTCGAAATCATCCAGCTTGGCGACAACCTCTTCCTCGCCTTTTTTACATTCAGGTTCATGAAGGTCTCTTGCCGAGCTCTTCGCTTTGGCGAAGCCGGTCTACGGCTCGGTGTGCCGCGGTCTGACCTGCGAACAGGCGGATCAGCGGCAGGTTCTCATAGGTGGCTTCATGCCTTCCTTATTCTAATGTGTCGGTGCGCTGGTGTTGCAATTGTTTTTGTAAAATTCCTGCCGGTAATCCGGGTACTGGATCTCAAAAGCTGCGTCTTTGGGATGAGGGATCAGGTACGCTGCCGGCGAATACTTTTTCTTGATTCCCGCGTAGGTCGTGCCCTTCTCGAACTGAATCTTGGTTGGATCCATCTTGGTTCCATCTCCGAGCAGTATCCAAACGTGCTGGTTCCTTGGCCCGCATTCTCCAGAGGGCTGCCTAACGTAGCCTTCGACCACCTGGAAATCCGACAGTCCGTTGTCCAGAAGGGCCTTTGTAATATCCTTCGCCGCATACCGGCAGGATCCGGACTTGTAACACCATATTTTGCGTGCCACCTTGGCTGCAATCTGAAGGTATTTCTCGCGATTTCGCATCACTGCGGGGCTTTTTGGCCTTCCTCCTCGAAGGTGGGGGACCGGTACAAGATGTCCGAGCACCTGGACCTGTTGGAAGCGTTCACCTTTCACAGCATCCTCGCCAAGCCCAGCCTGGTTCCAAACTCATGCGGGCTTATTGCGGATGATCTCCTCGTAGACAATTGTTGCCCAGGATTCCATCTGCTCTAAAACCGCTGCGATCTCGTCGGGCGTCTGCCACAGGGCCGTGTATGCCTCCGGCTCGCGGTTGGTGAAGCCCGGGGTCTTGCATGTGAGCAGATAGACCAGCCCAAGATGCACTCGGTCCACTTCCTTGGTGTCGTCGTTGATCACCCCAACCAGGCGACACGCCTCCTCGCGATGAACCTTGATCTCCTCGTTGAGCTCCCGGCGCATGCCTGTTTCCAGGATGTCGCCCTCGGCTTTGTCGATGGTGTTGATGTGTCCGCCGATTCCCAGCGAGAACTTGTCATGCAGGCGCGTTTCGCCCTGCTTGGGGGTTCGGCGGATGAGCAGGAACTTGCGCGCGTGCTGAAGGACGATGTAAGGGATAATTTGCTTGTAGCGGAAGTCCTGCTCGGCCTTGCTTCTCTCGATGAACTCGGCGCGGGAAAGAATAGCTGCGCGGATTGGCTCGGCTTCGCGCGTGAACCTGGTTGGACACAGTGGATCAATGATGGTCCGGGGAAGGGCCATTACGCCCTCTTTCGCATTCAGAACCCAGTTCTGAACCAGCGTTGTCTTGGTTTCGCTGCTCATGCTTAATTTGGTTCGGCGGGTTTTCGGTTGGTGATTTAGATTGAACGGCACATCGTAATTATACGTGCCCTGACTGTCCCAGCCGCTTGGTTATTCCAACGAGGCCGGCTGCCATTTTCGAATGGCGACTGGCTCCTTTCGCCCCGAGATGCCCGAATTTGGCGAACTTCTGGATTTCCGGTGCAAAAGCGCCTTCGCCCTCTGCGCGGTTCTTCAAGGTTCCTGCAAAGGTCGCAATCAGCTTCAGGAAGAGGTGAGGATCTCCTGATTTTGGAACGATGACGGCAGCTTCTTCCTCCAGTTCCACGATGGGGCTCACGGAATGGAACCCGGGCGCGCAGGCTGTCGCGCAACTTTTTTATGGCCCGGCGCGCAGTTTTGACGTCGCCCGGCAGGCTTAAGCCGTAATGTATGGCCATTCCCATTTCCGGTGTTTGCTGGATTTTGGGATTTTGAGCGGAACTTTTCAAGTCTCAACCTCAAACTCGCCTGCCTTCGGATAATGAGGCAGCCGCAAGCATCTTTGCACTTCTCCCAGGTCGTAAAGGATACACTGGAGCCATCTCCTGCCGCACCAGGTGCGTCATGAATTTCGACGCGGATTCGAAGGCATGGGCGCCTCCCGGCCAGAGGCCCATGAAACGGGCTTTCTTCCTGCTGGCGCTGGCTTTATGGTGATGTGCTCTTGAGTGGCTTAAATGTTGTTTCCTCATACTGGAGGCTTGGCCTTCCAAAGTTGCTCGAGTCGGACGATCTCGGCGCAAATGAGCTTTTTATCCTCAGCGGGGTTGTCCTCGTAGGCCAAGTCCCGTTCCCAATCCTCTGAGGCCAAGCTGGCATCTTCAATTACCTCGTAGTCGTAGTAAAGCCTGGCGCCTGCGAGGCGGGAAATCAGCTTGGCGACCTCCCAGACGTAAAGCCGTTCAGCTCCTCCGCAGGAGTAATCGAAGCCGGTGACCGAACCAAACGATTTACCAGGCCTTGGCCTGTAGCTGGGGTGTCGCTGGAGGCTTGTGAAGTCGCTCTTCCATCCCTTCAGCGCGGTGCAGTAAGGCCGAAAGTTGGCTCCCAGCCAGGCATGCAGCGTGTCGCAGGCCCGCTTGGTGGGAAGAGCGATGGACAGGGAGTATCCCATAAACTATTTCAAGGTTTGGTACCCCATCTCATCCAGGCGCGTGCTGATCCGGGTGCGAGCTGCGGTCAGACGGCTCACGCTGCAGCCTCCAGGTGCATCCGTGGCGGCTCATCCTTGAGGGCGACTCGCTTTGCCAGCGATCCGATCTCGTCATCCGGGAGTTTTTCGGCGATCTGGATCACCGCGCACAGCGGAAGCTCGGCGCCGCAGAAAACTGGCTTGTCCTGACACATCCTGATGCCAAGCCATGGCGTATCGGCATAACCTGTGTTGTGGTTTGGCATGTTGACCTTTTCGCCGTTGCGGAAGAGCCGGTAAGTCCTGTTCTCCAATTCGACTTCCAGGCCGAGAAGGAGGGCCTTTACTACGATTTCTGTCTTCGTTTTCATAGGTTGTTTTACCTTTTTTTGCTCGGACTCATGCTTCACTTGTGAAGCCAGAAATATTATAGTCTTGCGGTGGTGTCCTTGCTGCGCCATCAGGAGGAGGATGCCGTTGTAAGTGGCTGCCGTGGCGACCGCCAGGCAAATCCCAGTTACAGGCATCCTTTGGTATAGGCATGGGCTTCCTCAGGTGAAGGCATCCGTCGAAAGGCTGAATATGACTGCAGCCCACAAAACAACGGGCAGTCGGACGAACCTCAATTTGGCTTTGAGCTTCACGCCAGGTTTGGTTGGGCTGCCATCTCCTCAATCCTTTGCCTCAACACGGAGGGAGGGAACGGCTTGGCCAGAAACGGGAAGCCGAAGCGTGAAATCATCTGCCGGAACTGTGGGTCATCGGATGCGCCGGTCATAAGCAGCACATGCGGGGCAGGGCAGGGGAACTGTTCGAAAACCTTCGCGCTGGTTCCGTCTGTAAGGTTGAAGTCGCTGAGGACAATGTCGAACTGGTGGCGGCCGAGCATGAACTTCGCCTCAGCAGCGGTGGTTGCTGAGGTCACCTCGTAATCGTCGAGGGCCAGCAGGTATATTTTGCGGAGCCCCGGGTTGTCTTCAATCAGAAGGATTCTCATGGTTTTATAAGTTAAAGGGGTCGAAAACGGCCGCCGCATTTGCAGCTGGCTGCACACGGGCAACATCGGAACTCTCAAAGAGTCTTTGCCGGACTCGAACCACCGCTTGATGTGATTCTCCAGCTCCTCCATCCACGGGTCGGAAATCTCGTAGTAGCGATGATCCAGCGCGTGGAGCTCGCTGCTGTTTTCGATGCGGCCAAAATATGGATTGTCGACCGTGTTTTCTCCGGCTCCTCCACAATCGGGACACTTCCCGTGCTCGCCATCCTCGCCGCTTCCTCCACATGCGTCACAGCTCTCCTGGATCTCCCTTTCTTCATCGATCTCCACCTTGAATTCTTCCAAAATGGCCAGGAGCTTCGCGCCAGAGGGGAGGGACTGCAGCTTGAGCTTCTTGAAGAGGGCGATCATCTCCTGGTGCAGGGGATTGTCGGCATCGTGGTCATCACCGAAGCCGCCGGCGCCGTCTCCATAACCGTTGGCGTAATACTGGGAGTGTCCACCGTTGTTCACCTGCTGGTTGTATTTCCCGAGCAGGATGAACAGCTTTGCGGCAACTCCGTAAGTTTTCTCGGCGTGCTCCAGCATGGCCCGGTAATCCCAGCGGGTCTGCTCCTGCCACTTGCTGTAGCCCACATCCAGGATGGCTTGGTGGAATTCTCCTTTGCCCAAGCTTTCTTGCGCGGCTGGGTGCTGGCGAATGGCTTCAATGTTCATGCTGGCAAAAGGAGTTTCGCGAAGCGTCTTAGTTTTGGCTGTAGAACAGCACCCCCATCTCGTCACATGACAACATTCGGCCTTCTTTGGCGTCCCAGCAGGAAAGCACGCTTACCCCGCTCTTGATGATTTCATCTTTATCTCGCCAATCCTGGTAGTAGCTCAAGCCTCCGCCTGGGGAAATGCTGGCGTCGGCCTCGATGCCGTAACGCCGATCGTTGTCATTTGTAGCGGTAAACAGGAGATTGGGGTGGGTGAACAGCCCGTTATCACCTGCGGCGCCAGGCGCAATAACATCGGCTGGGTAAGGCTCTTCCCATGCCTCAGGATTGCTCATGGCGGGGCGGAGCAGGTCGACGACCTCCAGCGGGTTGAAAACGTCGTCCTCGCACTCAAGGTGAGAGATGATGTCCTCCACGTTGAGCGCGACGATGCTGCTGACACCGAAGCGCGTGAGAACCTCCCAGGCGTTCGCGGAGCCGATAGCCCTCAACCCGTGGGGGTGCTGCTCGCGAAGGGTGACCATGACAGAATAAACCCTCTTGATTTCAGCCTCTATGATTTTGCGCTTCATTCTTGCTCTCGCATCAACATGAGGTCTTCGAACTCGTCGCTGTAAAAGCATCCGCCCTCCGCTGCCACTGCCGCGATGTACTCTGCAATGACAAAGTTTAGCTTGTAGCCCGCTCGATGTCGGCCGTGTTGAGCTCCACGCTCGTCTCCCGGCCGAAGACCTGCAGCACCACGTTGGCCTTTCCCTGCTCGTTATCGACACGGATCACTCGGCCTTCCAATCCCATGAAGGAACTGCCGGTCACACGGATCGCTTCGCCGTCCTTGAAGGCATTCTCAATGCGCCCGCCTTCTTCCTTGTTCTTGGCCATGTACTCCTTGATGTCGGCGATCTCCTGTTCCGTCATCGGAGCGACCTTGGTGACCTGTCCCTCCGTTGTGCTGCGGACCGATCCGACGAAATCGCGGACGCCGTACACTGCAAGCACCCGGTCATAAACCACCGTGTTCATGGCGCCGCCCTCGTCTTGCAACTGGGCCTTCACGAAGGCATAGCCGGGGAAGATCAGCTTGTCGACCGTGATCTTCTGGCCGAGCCGGTTGTTCTTCTTGAGGGTCTCCGAAGGCACGACGGCCTCATCCACACCAGGAACGCGCTTTTGCAAAGCCTGCGCCGTGCTCTTCTCCAGACCGGGCTGGACCGACAGCGCGAACCATTGCGAGGTGATGTTTGCCTTGGGATTTGCAGTGTTTGTCATATGCCGGTGATCTTTGTTGCGCGGAGCGTGCTCTTTACCGCTTTAAGGGTGTTCGAGAACACAGGTCCACATCATCTCAGGTGCGGTGATTGACTTTAACACCTCTTGAACGGTATTCCCGGTGGGGAACACGCGACAGGGCTGCCCGCGGCGTAGCAGCAGGAATCCACGTCCAGCAGTGGCTTGATGTCCACGGCATCGACTTGAAGCCGCCCGCACGCCGCCAGCGCCGCGCATCTGTGCCATCCGTCCAGCAGCTCTCGGCCCTCCACGAGAATGGGAGGAGGCTCGCTCCCTTGTTGGGCCATCGCGGTGAACTTCTTTACGGCGGCGGGGCTGGTTGCCCCGGATTCAAAGCCTTTGATTTCGCTAAGGTTGATTAAACCTCTTTGCAACATGACCGGGTCCGGAAGGTCTGCCAGCGTCTGGAGCACGTATTCCCACGACCAGTAGTGAGCCAGAGCAGGAATGCGTTCGAAAAGGATGGAGACAATCTCCACTTGAACGGAATAAGGCAAGCTCTCGAATTCGACTTCTTTCATCGAAGGATCGCAGTAGGTATCAGTTTGCGGTTGCAGATGTCGACGGCATCCGTCCCATTAAACTTGACTGCTGCCCTCAGGGTGGGGAACAACTTGGCGTTGGTTCCGTAGGTGTCTCCAGAGAACGTTGCAAATCGAAAGCCTTTTTTGCTGGGACGCTGAACGCCGGGCAAGCATCATGCACGGGTTGCGTTCGGAGCGATGAAATGGGCGATGGCCTC
>Ga0116120_1002433_pt1 | contig 11283 bp, 8 predicted proteins | sample June2015DPH_11_1_3_FD_89724 | JGI IMG/M metagenome (GOLD analysis project Ga0116120, IMG submission 89724) | Peatland microbial communities from SPRUCE experiment site at the Marcell Experimental Forest, Minnesota, USA - June2015DPH_11_150 | ecosystem: Environmental > Terrestrial > Soil >... | reverse complement strand
TTTCCGGAAAGCCAGGAACCATTGGTTTCGATTCATCCCATAGGCGGCGGTAATTAAGAACATGGCATCCGGAGCGGCATCCCGGGCTGCACCCAGCAACTCATCGAGCTTCGCCAGATGGTTGAGGGAAAATGATTCTTCGGGGGCCCACATATGCATGGGGTAATCAGTGGTGTGGACATAGATCAGTCCGAGATCTGGACGCGATGTCAACAGATCGAGAGCAATTTCCCAGAGCCAGTAATTTACCTCGGAACTGTACATGTGAGGCGGGAGGCCGTATGTTTCCACGACTTCGGGTGCAGGCTCTTCCGCGGCGACCGCGAAATCGGCATGCCGGCCGAGGAGCTTCAGGGTCTTGGCCTTGCAGGTGAGGAGTGCGGAGCGCACCCCTTTTTGCCGGAAACGCTGGAATATGGTGGGCGCCAGAATAAAATCCGCATCTTCTAAGAAGCGCGCTGTTCCCATTGTTTCGTCGAAATAGCAGTTGGTCGTCACGCCATGCTCGGCAGGCCACGTGGCGCAGCAGATGGAGATATTGTTGGCATTGGTGAGGGTCGGAAAAATCGCCAGTCCGGGCTTGGCCAGACCTTCCCGGGCCATGCGCTTCATAACCGGAAGCCGGCTCAGTTCGAAGTAATCCATCCCGAACCCGTCATACATGCAGACCACAGTTCGTTGGGTTGCGTGGTTCATTGTTGGCTAGCCAATCTTTCCGGTGACGAAGTCACACACCCCAGCGTTTTCGGAGGCGGTAAAAATTTGTGTCGTCGTGCCCTGTTCGAGGGGATGAGTTCAAGGGTCCGGTTCAGCACGCGCAGCAACGTCGCTTTGCCGGCGCCTGACGGACCGATGACCGCGAGTACCTGGCGATCGGGTATGGCCGTGGCCACTTCATTGAGGTTGATCTGCCCATGGAACGAGACGCTCAGGCGCCTGACCTCGAAGGTAATGGGATGATGCGGAGGCAGCAGTTGGGCGTCGCTCCGGACCGCTGGCAGTCGCAGCGCTTCGGTTTGTGCGGTCATGGGGAAATGGTCACTCCCATTCGGTGCAGCAACAGGGCGCTAATATTGAACAGCAGTAACCCCACAATGAGGACGAGCGCCGTTCCAAAGGCATGATTGAATGAGATGGCCTCGGAAACCAGGTTACAGATGCGTGGGTAAGATCATCACGGGTTGATGGGACTGAATCCCGCCTTTGGAGAAATAACCGAGATTATGCGGCAGCCTGGGTCATCCCGGTCAATAAATGGTTTTGGGGACCTCTTTGCTTCGGTGAGAATCTCCCAAAGGTGCCATTCCTAAAGCCAACTACTCTCTTCGATGGCATAGTACCATAAATTCCGCTGTAAAAATGATTTTTCCCTGAATTTGGCTAACCGCCCCTCAAAAAATGGGCGAAGCATTTGAGGGGGTGTTCCTACGGTCACAGGTGCGCAGCCGACCAGGGAGAATTTTCCACCAAATTTTTTGGGCCGGCCCTATACCAGGGGGGCCTGCTGCTCTCGCCCCTTGATGGATTTCTGAAAAAATTTCCGTGGCACTCATATTGACCAGGGGGGGACGGGACTCCTATCCCCGGGGTTGGATTCCGGGGGCGAAAATTCTCCAGGCGTGGGCGGCGCCGGTGGGGGAGCCGCAGCAAGCGGCTGACCACCGGTGGACGCCAGGGGTCCAGAACCGAGACTGCCAGGCAAGGGGCGGTACTGGATGTCCCCCCGCTGGGGCCGAGAAACCCAGAGGGAGGAGCCTTTACATTTTTGCGAAAGTTGTGCTATGATGTTCCCGCCGAGAGGGTTCAGCTTCAAGAACAGAAACTTTGAGGGATTTTTTCCGGGCAAGAGGCCCCAAAAACCTTTTTTAAATTGCGGTGGCCAAGGCGGCCGCATAATTTCAAAATATAGGAATGCGGGGGGTTCAAAATGGGGATCTTTTCTTTATTGGAACAAATTGAGAACAATGAGATAGTACTTCCAGCAATACAGCGGGACTTCATATGGTCTGAAAATCAGATTGAGAAATTAATGGATTCTATAATGCGCAGCTATCCTATTGGGATTATATTTCTTTGGGAAACATATGAAGATATTCAGTATAGGAACTTTATCAAAGATTTTAAAAACAATACAAGTTTTACATACTATTACAATAGCAACCATAGAAGGCTCAAACTGGTTTTAGATGGACAACAAAGGCTCCAATCCCTTTATGTGGGGATTTATGGAACATATGAAGATAAATGCCTATATTTGGATATTTTAAGTGGAAGGGACACAGAAGATTTTAAAGAAGACAAATATTCCTTTGAATTTTTTCGCCCACAAGATGCAACTAAATATAATGAAACGCAACTTTCTAAATATTTAGAGCAAATAGATAACGATTTAGATAATTACGAGGTTGCTTATTTTTATAAATTAAAAGAGCTAATTTCTATGGGAGGAAAAGAAAGACAACGATTTGAACGAGAGGTAGGAGAGAAGTATAAATTATCAGACGATGATAAGCTAAGACTTTCCCTAAATTTAACAACCCTTTATGGAGCTCTATCCCTTGACACCAATATACTCAGAACAACTGTATTGGATGAAAATAAACCCCGCGAAAGTCTTGATAGAAAATCAGAATCCGATGTTTTGGAAGCATTTGTTCGGATAAATCGCGAAGGAACTCCACTTAGTCGGTCTGATCTCATCTTTAGTATGCTAAAGTTGACTTGGGGGGAATCTGCCACAACATTGCCTGATTTTGTCGATAGAATTAATGAAGGAAACTCTTTTGAATTGGATTCAGATTTTGTTATACGATGTCTATTTGCTGTTTCAAATCTCGGGACAAAATTTGATATTGATGTTCTGCGAAAGAAATCTAATATCGAGTTGATTAAAAATAATTTTACAAAATGTTGTAGTTCAATCGAATCAACTGTTGATTTTGTACAGAATGAGTGCTGGATTGCGAGTAGTAAACTAATTAAAAGTTACTATAATCTTGTCCCTTTCGTGTATTACCTATTTAATATACCAGATCATCAGGTGCCCAACAGTGAGATAGTTAAAGTAAGAAAAGCTCTATATTTATTTGGTTTTACATCGCCATTTTCACGCTATGCTGATAGCCGTATAAGTAAATTTATCCGGGAAGATTTGAAACCTCTTACTGATAGAAAAGATAAGACCTTTCCTCTTCGTAAATGTTATGAGAAAATATTTAATTGGGAGGGTGTTACCGAATACAATTCTAATCTTCTACAGAGAAACCCTTCTCTTGCTCTCTATCTGATTCAACGCCTCCCCGGAGGTAGAGTGCATTATGATAAAAATGCTCCACAGATAGACCATATATTTCCTAAATCGTCACTTAAAAATAAAGGCTATAATGACAATGAAATAAATTGTTTTGCTAATTACTGGATTTTAGCAAAAAACAAAAATCAAAATAAATACAGTACCCATCCAAAACAGTATTTTAAAGATGTAGAAGATATTGAGCTTCAAAGGGCATATATTAGCAGAGATTTGTTGGATTTTCGACAATATAAACGATTTATTCAACAGCGAGAAACATTAATATTAGAACATATTAAGAAAGAACTTGATTTCAAAGAAGGGGATGATTTCCCATATTCAATTATTGATATTGATTTAGATGATTTTCCAGATTGAGAGGCCGAAAAAAGGTGTTGCTTGCAGCTATTTAACTGGCTCACATATCCCAATATCCAGCTATCAATTAGAAGATCATATATTGACCTCTGACTCACCTCGCCCCTTCTCTTCCAGACCCCGGGGGTGTTCCTATGGGCATAGATGCCCAACCGACCGGGGAGAATTTTTCATCAAAATTTTTGGGCCAGCCCCATACCAGGGGGGGGGTCTGAAAAAAGAAATTATGAAAAATTTGGCGGACAACGCATTGACTGCAGGGGGGCCGTAGGAGTCCCACTAGGGGTTTTGGGTTCCAGGGACGAAAATCCTTCAGGCTGGTGGCGGCGCCGGTGGCGGGGCCGCGGCGAGCGATTGGTTCATGGTGGACACCGGGGCCGGCCTGGAGCTGCGGCTGCGGTCTGGCCAGGGGAAGGCGAAGGGGGAGGCCGGCGCCTGGACGGGAAGGTGGTAAGTGGGGATGGTGCACGCCGGCGGCCAGGGCCAAGGTCCAGGCCTCGGGGCAAGGGGTGGTCGCCACCCATGAGCCCATCATACCACACTGCCACTCCCAGCGTGCTGAAGCTGTTCGCCTAAAGGCGAAGGTTTTAAACCCAGAGCATGGAAAAATAAATTGAGGTGCATTATGCTTCGTATTGCGCTATATTGGGGTAACCTCTCGCTCAATTAATGCTACATTATCTAGGGGACTATATGACAGCCCAAACCCTTCCAAAAAAATTGAATAAAGAGCCACTAGTCGATGCGGTTTTTGAGATCCGTTTCTCTTCGTCTACCGTGGCGTCTAACGTACTTCCAGGCTTTTTCTTTGCTAAGTTGGGAACGAAAGAGTGGTTGGTCGATCCCCTTCCTGTTGCTCAGGTTCCGAGCCAAATTAGAAGCCTTGATCCAAATTTACGCTATCAACCCCTAATGAGGATACATTGGGATAATTTTGTAATTATGATAGGCGACACCGCCCTTGCAGTCGGATGTAAGATGCCATATTTAGGGTGGATTAAGTTTAGCGAGCGAATTGCCAAAGTTGTCGAACTTCTTATGGATACAAAGATCGTCCAGACTATTGAACGCTATTCACTCAAATATGTCGATATGGTAGATGGCGAAAATCTGGCCAAACAAATCCAAAGGATCAACATGGATATTAGGGTCGGTAGCCATACAGTAAGGGAAGAAACATTTACTGTTCGTCTCGAAATCCCCCATGATAATGTTATAAACGTTATACAGGTTGCTGCACCCGCTACGGCCACGATGCCTGATGGTCAGGTACGAAAGGGCGCCTTGGTCGATATAGACACTATCTGTAATTATCAAACAAGTGATTTGAGCAAATTTACAGATGAACTGCCCACTCGCTTGGATGCAATTCATACTGAGAATAAGAAGATGTTCTTCGATTGTTTAAGGCCAGAAACAGTTGAATACTTGGAGCCAATCTATGAATAATTATGCTATCAAACATGAGTCCAACACTTCGTTTGGCAGCGCGATTGTCATAGCAGCGGGTTTGGTTGGCAGTTTAATCCTGCAACCAGATATCGGGCAGATTTCACCTGATATATCTCTCCTAAGGCGTCCGCCGGTTAGAATAGAAGAAATCTCGAAAACATTTGGGAAATATACAAACTCATTTACAGGAGAGTATGAGAATACTAGCGTTAGCTTTGAGGAGACTCTATCTTCTTTTTACGCAAAGTTATTAACTATGCAGGAACCCCTTGGGAAAGAATTCGAGCAGGTGTTGTACGACAATCTCTGGGACCTCATTGTGCGTACATAAAGATGCAATATGGAGATAACATCTGATTCTCTTAAAGAACAAATTCCTTACTATCTGACCCAAGGTCAGAAAGAAGGGCTTCTTAGGGCGTTAAAAGACTTCCCTGCAAGAATCAATTACTACATAAATGGCTACCAAGATGTATTATTGCAAGGCGACGGATGGACTAAACTCCAAGCGCGTAGGTTTGAGACCGGAGAGGGAGTGTCAATTTTAGGAATTATTTTATCTAACACTTGCGATATAACGCCAGAGAATAAACGTGATCTTCCCGCCAACATAATATTCGCTCCGCTTATCCCTCTTCCTGCGTATGTTAGCTTACTGGAAAAAGTGGGGATTGAGTCTAATCGAATTCAAGATAAGGTGACATCTATTAAAGAGCAGAAGGTTACCAGTATTTTTTTTCTGCCTGCCGGGGGTGGTCTGCGAGGGGATCATATAGCCTTGCTTGACGAAATTTATACTATGCCTGCAAAAGTATTTGAGTTAGAAAAGGCAAAATCTAAGGTCTTAACCTTAAGCCTTATTGGCTTTTATATGTTCGTCTTTAAACTATCAGTTCATTTTTGTCGTTTCCAAGAACAGATAGCGAGAAATTAAAGATAGGCATCTCTTGACCGGCATGGGCTTCGCATATACCTGTTATCACCTCATAGGATTACTTAGGTGTATCTGCCATCTATCTGGCTCACATATCCCAATATTCAGCTATCAATAAGGAGATCATATATTGACCTCTGACCCACCCTCGCCCCTTCTCTCCCACACCCCGGGAGTGTTCCTGCGGGCACAGGTGCCCAGCCTGCGGGGGAGAATTTTTGATCAAAATTTTTGGGCCGGCCCCATACCAGGGGGGCTGCACTCCCCCCTCGATAGAAAATTGAAAAAATTTCCGTGGCACTCATATTGAGCAGGGGGGGACGGGACTCCTATCATCGGGTTTTGGTCTTGGCCGGAAAAACAATGTGGGGGCAGGCGGGGGCGGGGGATCGCGGCGGAGCGGTTGCTGCATGGTGGACGCCGGTGGCCCGGGGCCGGTCATGGCCGTGGCTGGCCAAAGGAGACGGACCTATCCCCCAGGGCCGTTTACGCTAGGGGTAAGCCTGCGCCCTCGGCGCGATAATCGAGAAAACTTCATCCCGTGGGCGTGGGGACAAGAGGAAGCCAATAAAAGACCGAGAAAGCGGCGGAGCCGTCCACCAAAGAGCACATATATTCTGAATAAATGCATCAACCTGAGCAGCAACGAATCTCGAAGGTCGTTTAAGGTTCCTCCGTCACCCCAAAAACCTCCCAGGACACCTTCAAGGAATTTAATGTGGTTTTGAGCACCAGGCTATTCTAGCCTTCGGTCCGCATGGCCCAGACCCTGCTCGCTGTCAAACCGAGTATCGTCACGTATGCGGAGAGCACGACGCACGTGACCCATTCCCAGAAAGCGAAACTCAGATATACGGGCACCCCGCGGGCACGCCATGAGAGGTTTACCCAATGGAGTGCAGGGAGAGCATAGAAGACATATGCCTGAGCCAAGCCCGCCAGCAGGATTGGCAACACGACCGAGCCGGCCAAGACTGACGCATAAGGACAGGAGTTCCTCATGGAACCGCGCTTCCACCGCAGCAAAATCCGTTCGCTCGTCTGAAACATCAGGCGGACCAGTCCGAGGCACAGGCCGGCAAACGCCAAGAAGGTGAGGAGTTCGTGGCCTTTCCGTAGCGGAAGCAGCGACTCCGGGAGTGCTGCTGAACATGCCATACAGAAGTTTCCCAATTGGATAGCCCTCAGTCCGCTTGGGTGGCCGCTGGCGTTGGCATGGGCCCAGCGCTGGGCCAATATCGCCGCCCAGCACAAGCCACAAAGGCTACACAGCACGATGCCCATGGACGCCCAAAGATGCCCGGCGGGGTTGCGGCCGGCAGAGAGCAGATTGGACACCGGCATGTATCGCCAGTCGTACTCCGAAGGATACCTCCGCGCCGCTATCAGAACACCGGCCCAGAATACCAGCACGCCGAGTTGTGCCGTAGCCCAGGAGGTCTTTCTTACGAACGCCGTGAAACGTGCCTCTGGTTTGACTTCGAAAAGTTGCACCGGGATCATAGCCGTTCGCTCCGATCCTGTCCGCATATGCCTGGGAGATGGGACCGCCTCTGACGAGTTGCGGGTAGACCTATTCTCAGCGGCCCTCCCAGCTCACACCATCCAAGGGAAAATCATTCTAAAAACTGAAACCATGTCTAGGAATCGAACAATTTAACCGAGATTATGCGGCAGCCCTGGACACCGCAGTATAAAAATGGGTTTTAAGCTGAGATTATGCCGCAGATTTGGCCACCGCAGTCCAAAAATGATTTTGGGGATCTCTTTTCCAGAGTTTAACTCATCCCATGTGATGGGGCAAAATTTGCCTTTAAAATTTTTGGGGTTGGGTCCCATCACCGGGGGGGCCTGCTGCTGATTGCCCTTTGATGAAAAAGTGAAAAAATTTCCGTGGCACTCATATTGACCAGGGGGGGACGGGACTCCTATCATCGGGTTTGCCTTCCCGGGCCGGAAATCTATAGGGCCGTGTAGGGTGACAGGGAGGGCCGGGGCCTGGCTGACCGTTGCCAGGTTACCAAGCCTGGATTAGGGGGGCGCCATTTGCCAGACGGCCCCAAGAAAAAGGGGACATCCTGGCCCATTTTACCCTCATTTAAGGAGATCCTGCTGGGAATAATGCTGGGAACCAATAAAAGCGATCAGGCCTTTTCGAACTAACCCATTGATTTAATTTGGCGTCCCCAACCGGATTTGAACCGGTGTTGCCGGCGTGAAAGGCCGGTGTCCTGGACCAGGCTAGACGATGGGGACGGAGAGGGTTTTTGTGGGCCGTGTTGGATTCGAACCAACGACTCTCTGCTTAAAAGGCAGATACTCTACCGACTGAGTTAACGGCCCAAACCGAATATTTTTAACTTTTGGGGGTGGCGTTTGTCAAGGGTTGGCAGGCAGCCAGGAGAGCCAGGTTCCCGCGGCTGGCGAGGTGGTAACCGGGCCCTAGGCCGCAGCCGCTTTCTTAAGGGCCATGCGGGTCTCCTCCAGGATGGCGGCATGCACCGAAAGGGGCGGCCGGGAGGCCTCCACCCGCCGAAACCGGGGGCCCCGAAGACCGGCGTAAATGGCCTCCACCTGTCTCAGGTAAGGGAAGGACTCGCTCACCTGCCGGGCCCCTTTGCCCTTCCGGGCCAGGCGGTGCAGGGCCTCGGCCACCGGCAGCACCAGGATGAACACCAGGTCCGGCGCCGGGGCAAAGGACTGGTTGGCGGCCAGAATATCGTCGCGGTCCAGTCCCAGGGCCCCCTGGTAGGCCACCGAGGAATAGTAGTAGCGGTCGCTGATGACGATCTTCCCCCGGGCCAGGGACGGTGAGATGGTCTGGGACACGTGCCCCCGGCGGTCCTCCATGAAGAGTTTGAGCTCCTCTTCCGGAGAGAGATGGCGGCCGGGCCCCTTAAGGTAGCTCCGGAGCTGCTGCCCGGCGGGACCGTCAGTGGGTTCCCGGGTCAGGACCACCGGGTGGCCGTCCTTTTCCAGGGAGGCGGCCAACAGCCCAGCCTGGGTGCTCTTGCCGGAGCCGTCCACCCCTTCTAGCGCGATGAGGAAGCCTTTGGCCATTCCTCAGCTCTCATACCAGGCTTCCGGGAAGGCCGTGTTATCGTAGAGATATTCCATCTTTTCCTTGTGGGACAGCTCCACCTGGGCCATCTTCTCCAGGAAATCCCGGATTTCCCCGGGGGGCTGCAGGGCGGCCAGGGCTTTATAGAAGCGCTGCGAGCCCTCTTCTCGCTTCACAGCCACCACCAGGGCCTCTTTGGGGGACAGGGCGTCGTGGAAGCTGGGGGCCTCCAGCAGTTCCGCCAGATGGACCTCTTTGGGGCGGCCGGTCAATTTGCAGCCCTGGGAGGTGATACAGCTCTCCAGGAACTGCTTGTGCTCCAGCTCCTCCCTGGCCAGATACCGAAGGGTCTCTTTGGTGTCGGCGTGGCTCACCAGGTCGGCCAGGCGCAGATAAAATTCGCGGGAGAGTTCTTCCTGGGCGATGGCGTGCTTAATGACGGCTTCCATTTCCGTGCTCATGGGATCTTTCCTCGTCAGGTCGACCTCTGGGGCCGCCTCTAGTGTTGTACTTCGTAAATAGTATGGCATTAAATCAAGTGAAAAACCTAAGTTCCAAGGGTATTAAAGTCCCCCTTTGGAAAAGGGGGATTTAGGGGGATTTCAGGAGGTTATTTTAAATTCCCCCTGCCCCCTTTTTCAAAGGGGGGTTAAAAAACCGTAGGAGGAGATCGGCCACCAGGGAGATATCGAGATTTTTGGGTTCGATGCCCGGGACCTAGCCCTTCACCGTCACCTTTTCGGGGGTTTCCGCCACGTCCACCGCCGGGCTCCACTCCCTCGCCCCCGCGCCGCGACAGGGGACCCGGCCCGAAAAAGTTCTCCCAGAAACAGTCCATTTCCCGGCGCAGCCGGGAGACTTCCCCAAACGGTTCCCGTTTCACCACTTCTCTGGGCTTCTCCGCTTCCTCCTGGTGTCATGGCCTTCTGCATTAAATAGGGCCGGCCCGGAAAATTGTCAACCGGCAGCCAGGTAAAATTTCCGGAGATTATGCTTGAATTTCTCTCAAGGGAATGGTAAAAAATTTTGGATGCCGGCAGGCTGCCTATGAATCGCGAAACCCAGAATATCGAGACCCGCCTCCTTTTTCCAAGGAGGTTTTTTTTGGCAAATCCCGGGAGCAGGTTCTCCGGCGGCCCGCCGGGGTTAGGTTAAACACTCCTGCCGGGTGATTTGGCCCGATTTTATCCAGGACCAGACCGGTTTCGCCGCTAAGATTGGCGGCCGGCCATCCCTCGCCGGGGATAAAAAGGAGCCAGCCATGGAATTCCGGCACAAGGATCTGCTGGGCATCGCCGACCTTTCGGCCGGGGAGATCCACCTTATTCTTTCGACCGCCGCCTCCCTCAAGGAGATCTCCCGGCGGCCCATCAAGAAGGTCCCCACCTTGCGGGGCAAGACGGTGGTGACCCTGTTCTACGAACCCAGCACCCGGACCCGCATGTCCTTTGAGATCGCGGCCAAGCGCCTCAGCGCCGACACCCTCAACCTGACGGTGGCCGCTTCCAGCGCCGTGAAGGGCGAGACCCTGGCGGACACCGCCCACAACCTGGAGGCCATGCAACCGGACCTGTTGGTCATCCGCCATTACGCCAGCGGCGCCCCGAGCTATCTGGCCGGCAAGCTCCGCTGCGGGGTGGTCAATGCCGGCGACGGCCTGCATGAGCACCCCACCCAGGCCCTCCTGGACCTGCTCACGGTGCAGGAGGCCAAAGGCCGCCTGGATGGCCTGAAGGTGGCCATTGTCGGCGATATCGCCCATTCCCGGGTGGCCCGCTCCGACATTTTGGCCTTCAGCAAGATGGGCTCCCAGGTGACGGTGGCCGGCCCCGCTACCATGCTGCCCCCGTTTCTTTCCGACCTGGGAGTGGAGGTCACCCATTCCCTGGAAGAGGCGGTGGCCGGGGCCGACGTCATCATGATGCTGAGATTACAACTGGAGCGCATGGGCCAGGGGTTCATCTCCACCCTGCGGGAATACAGCCGGTACTTCGGCCTGGCCCCCCGGCACCTGGAGTTGGCCAAGGAAGACGCGATCATTATGCATCCGGGGCCCTTGAACCGGGGGGTGGAGATCTCGCCGGAGGTGGCCGACGGGACCCACTCCGTCATCCTGGAGCAGGTGACCAACGGAGTGGCGGTGCGCATGGCCGTCCTCTACCTCTT
>Ga0116120_1002410_pt1 | contig 11348 bp, 10 predicted proteins | sample June2015DPH_11_1_3_FD_89724 | JGI IMG/M metagenome (GOLD analysis project Ga0116120, IMG submission 89724) | Peatland microbial communities from SPRUCE experiment site at the Marcell Experimental Forest, Minnesota, USA - June2015DPH_11_150 | ecosystem: Environmental > Terrestrial > Soil >... | reverse complement strand
TCCTGACGCGCAAACACAAAAAATAAAATCATGGGACGTGTCATCGCAGTTGCCAACCAGAAGGGTGGCGTCGGCAAAACCACGACTGCCATCAACCTTGCCGCCTCACTCGCCGCTGCCGAAGTCAACACGCTGTTGGTGGACTGCGATCCGCAGTCGAACTCCACCAGCGGTCTGGGTTTGGTGAAAGATCCGGAGCGCATCAACATCTACGACGTGATCATGGGCGCGGCCTCCGCTGAGGAGGCGCTGCAGCTCACCGCGCTCGAACAGCTATGGGTGATCCCATCGCACAAGAATTTGATCGGCGCCAACATCGAGCTGGTCGCGGCGGAGCGGCGCGAGTATCGTTTGCGCGATGCGATCGCAAATTTGCGCGAGCGCTTTCAGTTCATCGTGCTGGACTGTCCGCCGGCGCTCGATCTACTTACGTTGAACGCGCTGGTCGCCGCGGATGGAGTGTTGATCCCGATGCAGGCGGAGTACTTTGCGCTTGAGGGTGTGTCGGAACTGCTCGACACCATCGAGCGGATACGCATCGAGTTGAATCCAGCGTTAGCGCTTGAGGGTGTGGTGATCACGATGTTCGATGAGCGAACGAACCTGGCGCAGCAGGTGGCGGAGGAGCTGAAGAAATATTTCGGAGAAAAGCTGTGCGCGACGACGATCCCGCGGAACATACGGCTGGCGGAGGCTCCGAGCCACGGGCTGCCGGCGCTGTTGTATGACGTGCGTTCGCGGGGGGCGGAGAGCTACATACGGCTGGCGAAGGAAATCCTGGACCGGCAGGCGGGAGTGGCGAGCGGGCCAGGGGAAGCGGCTTAGATTGATGGACGTAAATATTTATGTTTATCGATGTAATGGCGCGTTGAGCACTATCGCTTTGTCGGGCGCGTGGTGGAAACTCCCTGCGGCGGCTGGAGCCGTGAGGGTGGTCCAGGGGTCCTTCGACTCCGCCAAGACACGCGCTTCGCGCGAGTCTTGGCTGCGCTCAGGATGACAGTTTTTGGAGAGTCTCGAAGAGAGGAAAGACTTGATGACTACAGCGAATGTGGCGGTTGATAAGGCGGCGGGGAAGACTGGGACGGAGAAGGTTCACGAGAAGCTGGCGGAGAAGCGGCGGGCTTTGGGGAGGGGGCTGGAGTCTCTGCTGCCGGGGCCACGGGTGGGGGCGGCGTCTCCCACCCTTCCGCAAAGTGCGCGGAAGGATGGGGCACCCGACTCTTCGTCACCCGCAGCTGCGAGTTCTCAATTCCCAGTTCTGAGTTCTCAGGGGCCCGACTCGTCGGTTTCTTCTTCTCTTCTCTCTTCTTCTGGTGTTGACGGTGGACGGGCGGGGACGCCCGTTGCTCCACCAGTAGCGGTGGCGGAGACTGTGAACGAGTTGCAGGCGGTGGCCTCGGGGCGGACTGCGGATGGGGAACAGGTATTTCGGCTGGCAATCGATCAGATCGACCACAATCCGCACCAAACGCGGAAGGACTTCGACCAGGAGGCACTCGAGGAACTAACTGATTCGATCCAGGTGCAGGGAGTGTTGCAGCCGATAGTGGTGCGTCCGGGGAGCGAGGGGCGGTTCATCCTGATATTGGGCGAGCGGCGGTTGCGCGCGTCGCAGATGGCGGGGAACACGACGATCCCCGTAATCGTGAAGCGGGTTTCGGAGCAGCAGGCGGCGGCGATGACGCTAGTGGAGAACCTGCAGCGGGAGGACCTGAACTGCATGGAGCAGGCGGCGGCATTCGCGCGCATGAGCAGGAACTTCAAGATGACGCAGGAAGAAATTGGGAAGCGGGTGGGCGTGTCGCGCGAGCAGGTATCGAATTACATGCGCTTACTGCAACTGCCGTACGACGTGTACGAAGCGTTGGAGAAAGGACAACTGACGTACAGCCATGCGCGGTTGTTGCTGTCGTTGGAGGACGAGAGCCATATCTCGAAAGTGGCCCAGATGGCGATCCGGCAAAAGCTGTCGGTGGCTGCGCTGGAAGATCTAGTGCAGAGAGTCAACCATCCGGTGGACCGGGAGAACTTGCCGAAGCTTAGTGGGGGAGCGCGGTGGGTGGATCCAAACGTGAAGGCGGCACAGCGGTCGCTGGAGGCGGTGCTGGGGATGAGAGTGCGGATCCGGGACCGGAAGGGGAAAGGGAAGATCACGATTGAGTATGGGACGCTGGAGGATTTCGACCGGGTGGTGCGAATGCTGAAGGGGAAGTAACGGCAGTGGTCAGTGGGCGGTGGCCAGTAGAACCGGGAACATCGCCGCCTGAGCTGGAGTGAATGACACCGGCGCGATGAAGATGCGCGTGAGACGGGCGGCAGCCTTAGCGGCGCCAACACCCGCCCCTTGCAAAAAGCGCAAGGCGCGGGTCACCCGCCTGGGTCTCTGGCGCTGGGGAATCAAGGTAGTAACAAGTGGGATAGGATTGCCATCCTGACCACGGGGATTAAGGGATAGGTCCTAATTCATTCGCGAAAACGGCCTGAAAGCTAGGATTTCATCCTCGATTGGGATTTTTCACCACAGGGGGCAAGGAGGGCACAGGGGAAGTGGACAGGTACACGGGTGCTTTTGGGGAATCGCTCTTGGTTCGCGGCTTACTGGGCTATAGCGAATGCAGAGTTGGTGTGAGCGTGGCTGGCTGCCGAGCTTCGCGCGAATTGGACCCTTCGGCTTCCCCCTCGGTTTCGCTCGGGGCTTCGGCGGCAGGCTCGCGAGGGCGCCCGTCCCTACACGAGCGAGGATGCGGCAACGCCGAATCCGCCTGGAACATGAATAATCTCCTGGCGTAATGTGTGGCCCTCGGGGGCTAAAGCCCCTGTTTTTTGTAAGCGGACTTGCGGCGCGGCTGAAGCCGCGCCCCTTCAAGACAGAGTCAATACCCGAGTCTTACGCGGCCCTGAAGGGCCGCTCTTTTACGGCGATCCACACATCGTTAGTGATAGCTGGGCCGTCCCTTTGGGACTTTGCTCAATGCTTCTACTTTTCCCGGCGCTGAAACGCTGGGCTAGGATGGTTTGCCCTTCCGGGGCTGGGTGCTTGGCGCTTTCGCGGGTGAATTCTTCCTTATCCAACAATCCACGCTTCGCCAGACGACCAACTTATCCCACTTGTTACTCTGCTGATTCCCCGTGGCTAGCGGTGAGATTCTCGGGTTGCGTCGCGACTTAGGCTGAATCCGATCATGTGCATGAACTCGGGATATCTGGCCTTCTGAGGCTAAACAGGTTGCTGAAAAACTAGCTTCCGAGCAGAGAGTGTAACCTCAGCGGCTAGAGCCGAAGTCAAAACAAGGCAGTTACCGCAGCGCTGAAGCGCTGCGCCACCCAAGCTCCTGCCCCCTAAAGGGGCGTTTGATTTCGGGGAATGTTGGCAATGCTGAAGCGACGCCATGATACGAACCCTCCGTTTCTCCGCAGCCTGTGAAGGGTGCCCTACCCGTTCTTGGTTCCATCTACAGCAACTCGGGAAATGCTCTAGAATCTGTCGACAACGTGGTAGGATCATGCGGTTGAACGCGGCCAGAGGCGGCGCAGATGGCGACCGATAGAGTCAGAAAGACCGGTCAAGCCGGCCTGGGCTGCTGTAATGAGGTTTCAGAAAAGGGGGAATCTGTGCCAATTTCGCGTCGTCGGTTCATTGCCGGGATCGGAGTCGCGGCCGCCAGCGCGTGCGCTGTTCGTAGGTGGGATGGAGTTGCAGCCGCCGCGGTCCATCCAGGGATGAACTTATCAAAAGACGATGGGCAGAAAACCCACGAGTCCACGGTTCCGGTTCAGCGCATGTCTTCGATATTCCGAGTTGGCGTCATCAGCGACGAGATCGGGCAGGATTTTGGGCGCGCTTGCGAAGTGGCCGCGCGTGAATTCGGGATGGAATGGGTCGAGCTGCGCGAGATGTGGGATAAGAATGTGCTGAATCTCGATTCGAATGAAATCGCGGAAGCGCGAGGAATTCTGCAAAAGTATGGATTGCGTGTGACGGACATTGCCAGCCCGCTGTTTAAGGTGGATTGGCCGGGCGCTCCGCCATCCAAATACAGCCAGCGCGACGAGTTCAAGGCCGGCTTCACTTTCAACCAGCAGGACGAAGTGCTGGAGCGCGCTCTTGGGGCGGCAGCGGTCTTCGAGACCGACCGTGTGCGATGCTTCGATTTCTGGCGGCTTCAGGACCAAAAACCGTATCGTGCCGCGATCAATGACCGGCTGCGGGAGGCAGCGGAAAAGGCGGGGAGGAAAGGCGTCATTCTGCTACTGGAAAATGAAGAGGCATGCAATACATCGACCGGGGCAGAAGCGGCGAAGGTCTTGGAATCGGTGAAGTCGCCACACTTGATGTTGAATTGGGATGCGGCCAACGCGGCGGCTAGCGGCGAGAAGCCCTATCCCGACGGATATGAGGCGCTGCCCAAAGAGCGGATCGGTCACTGCCATTGCAAGGACGCGGTCAAGCGCGGCAAGGAGTATGAATGGGAAGCGATGGGCCGCGGAATCGTCGACTGGGTGGGACAGTTCAAGGCACTCAAGCGCGACGGCTATCACTACGCCGTGAGCCTGGAGACGCATTGGGATGGCGGTGGCACTCCGGAACAGTCATCGCGGAAAAGTTGGTCCGGAATGAAGAAGATCTTGCAAGAAGCTGGAGCTCTGTGACGATTTGGACCAGCGACTTGAACTAGGGAAGATGGACTATGACAGCCAAAACGAGACGTGATTTTCTGCAGCAGGCGGCTCTGGGAACGGCTGCCTTTCTGGCCTACCCGCCGGCAAAGGTGCTGGGCGCAAACGATCGTGTTCGCGTCGGCATGATCGGTGTGGGGAACCGCGGACAAGATCTTCTGCAGGAGGTGGTGGCGGTCCGCGGAGTCCAGTTGGTGGGGATCGCCGATATTTACAGCCGGCAACGAGACGAAGCTAAGAAGCTGGCGCCGGGCATCGAGACGTTTGACGATCACCGCCGGCTGCTCGACAGGAAGGACATCGACGCCGTCATCGTGGCCAGTCCATTGCACACGCACGCCCGGCATTTTCTGGATACGCTGTCCGCCGGGAAGGACCTTTATGCGGAAAAGACTATGACCTGGTCGATTCCCGAGGCCGAGCAGTGTTTGGCGGCAGCGAAGGATTCGGGCCGCGTCGTCCAGATCGGCCTGCAGTTTCAAAGTTCAGGCGCGCTCGCCGACGCGAGGAGATGGATTCGGGACGGGATCGTGGGGAAGGTCACACAAGTGGAATCTTGGATGAGCCGGAATACGCCTCATGGACAAGGACAGTGGGTTCGTCCGGTCCCTAGGGACTGTACTCCGCAGAACGTCAATTGGAGCGCATTTCTTAACGGCCGTCCCGATCGCCCCTTCGACGCCTACCGGCTGATCAACTGGCGATTGTTTTGGGAGTTCTCCGGAGGGAACGTCACCGAGAATTTGGTCCACCAGATCGCATGGACCATGACGGCGCTCGACCTGCCGCTTCCGGCGGCGGCTACCATGTCGGGCGGGGTTTTCTCGGAGAAGGACGGACGGGAAGTTCCGGATACGATCGCCGTGACGTTCGATTTTCCGGACGACCTCGTCGTGACCTGGCAGTCCACATTCAGCAACCGCCATTATGGGTTGGGCGAGCGCATCCTGGGCAGTGACGGCACGATCGAACATGGGTGGCTGGAATCCGACATGGTGAACGGCGAGGAGGGAGAGTTTATCCGCTACTCCCCGGAGAAGATAAATCGGCCGCACGCGGCAGCACTCACGGGCAAGACGAAAGACCAGGACCACATGTCGAATTGGATGGAATGCATACGAACTCGCAAGGCGCCGAATGCGCCGGTCGAGATTGGATACCGGTCGGCGATGGCAGTGCACATGGCCAACCTGGCATACCGCCGAAGACAGCGCATCACGCTGGAGGAAGCGAAGGCAATCGCGCCGCAGTTCTAACGAGCACGCGCCAGCAAGAGGTCGACACTGCCCAATGCGCGACTTCGGGGCGGAGCGGTAGACTGGCGAATTACCAAATCCGTTTCCAGATAGTAGTCGACCCCTTTGCGGCGTTTCAGTTTCAGCATCTTGTCGAGCGCTTGAAATGCAATCCTGCCCAAACGTTCGCGCGGAACGCGGATCGTGGTCAGAGGCGGGCGGGCGAGAAAAGCGAAAGAGATATCGTCGATGCCGATGACCGAGACGTCCTCGGGAATTCGCACTCCGGCCTCTTCGAGAGCGTTCATTGCTCCCATCGCAATCAGGTCGCTTCCACAAAAAATGACGGTTGGCAGTTCGGGTGCGGCGACGAGAGCGCGCACGGCGGACGCGCCGGCATCCACGCGGTAGTCGCTGTTGACGACGGCGGAAAGATTGAGTTTGCGCTGGTTGAGTCCGGCGACCAGCGCCTGCTTGATGATCACAGCAGTGCGGTTGTCCTCTGGGCCAGCGATGACCGCGGCATGGCGATGGCCGAGTTGCACAACGTGCTCAATGGCCTGCGCGATTCCCCGCTGGTAGTCGATGGAGATATTGCCGAGCAGCCTTTCGGCGGGACCAAGATTGCAAAAGACAACGCCAATTCCAGCCGCGGTCAATTCGGAAGTGCCGCTCTTGTCGAGGGACGAAGTCATGATCGCCACGCCGCGAACATCGCCCTCGATGAGCTTCTGAATGACCGACAGACTGCGCTGCGAGTTGTATTCGGTGTTGCACAGGACGACGTCAAAACCGCGATCCCACGCTTCCGCCTGAAAGCCGCGAATGACTTCCGGAAAATAAGGATTGATGATCTCCGATATGACCAGCCCAAACAGATCGCTGCGGCCGGTGGCCAGACGGCGCGCATGAACATTCTGGTGATACTTCAACTGGCGCACGACTTCCAGGACGCGCCGCTCGGTCTCGGGCGCGATGGTGTGAGTGCGGTTGAGTACGCGCGAGACCGTCGCCTTGGAAACTCCGGCTCGCGTGGCCACTTCGCTCATGGTGTGGCTCATGGCAAGCGCCCCCTTCCGGACAGCGGAACTTGTGCGGCCCGAAGAAACACCCCAGAACGGTGATGGCGCGAATGAGTTGCCGAGCGGGGTTGTGATCGAGCTATGCGATGAAAGCGGTTTCCGAAACCGATTACACGACACCTGAACCTACCACGGATTAGCGGCAAAGGCCACGGTCGGCAGCATTTTTTACTGGGGCAACGTGAGGCGCGAAAAAAAGGCTTGACAAAGCGGGAGAGGCGGCATAGAAGGTTGTGGAAACCGGTTGCAGAAACCGGTTTCACAGCGAGAGAAAACTATGCCGAGGCACTTGCAAACCCTCTTCTGCGCTGCCCTCTTCGTCGCCGTCCTAAGCTCAGCTCATGCCACTTTCGCAAAGGGGCCCCGAAATCTCACGGGCTCCGCTCCAGATGCGGCTACCGCCAAACCTTTCCTCGGCCGCTGGGACCTGACCCTGAAGGATGCCGGCCACGAATATCCCTCGTGGCTGGAGATTCGGCTGGAAGATGGGAAACTGGCGGCACAGATGGTCGGCCGCTGGGGAAATGCCCGACCCCTTCCCAAGGTTGAGATCTCCGATGGCGAGGTCATTTTCGTTTCGCCTAAGGAGGAAGAAGATTTGCCCGCCGACATGGTCTTTACGGGAAAGCTGAACGGGAACACTCTGTCCGGGTCTGTCACCGGACCCAAAGAAGGCCCCTGGACATGGTCCGGCGTACGGGCGCCGCTTCTCCAGACAAAAGGCACCCCCAAGTGGGGTAAGCCGGTGTCGCTGTTCAACGGAAAGGATTTGACTGGGTGGAAAATGAGCGACCCGAATCCCGCGACGGTTTGGAAAGTGGAGAACGGGACGCTGGTCAGCCCTGGACATGGTCCGGAGATCATCAACGAGCAGAAGTTCCAAGATTTCAAGCTTCACATCGAGTTCAATTGCGCCCCCAATGCGAACAGCGGCGTTTACCTGCGGGGCCGCTACGAGGTCCAGATCGAAGACGATTCCATCAAGGAACCGCCGAGCCATCATACTGGCGGAGTGTATGGCTTCCTGGCGCCCTCGCCGGAGATGCCGCGCAAGCCGGGAGAATGGCAAACCTTCGATATCACCTTAATCGGGCGAACGATCACCGTCCTCCAGAATGGGACAACGATTATCGATCATCAGGAAATCCCCGGAATCACGGGTGGAGCGCTCGACAGTCACGAAGAACTGCCCGGGCCAATCTATCTCCAGGGCAGCGAGAACAGCCACGTCGCTTTTCGAAACATCGTGATCACCCCGGCAAGAGAGTAGAGGCCATCAACCTGCTTCATAAACCAGTTTTCGGAGGAGACGGTTAGTTCCCTCAGGGGCCAAAGCCCCAGTTTGCGTAGCTCGACACGGCGCGGCTGAAGCCGCGCCCCTTCAAAGAACCATTTATGAAACGCGCTTTAGTCGATGGCGGCGCCGGGAGACTGGAGCACTGGACACTTTCAAGCGGCGTTTTTACAAGGCAGTGAATGACTCACTTTCTTCAAGACATACTCCGGCAGCCGCAAGAGCTGGAGCGAACCATCGATCACCTATCGGGAGTGGGCTGGCGCAGCTTACAGACTGCGGCCGCCAGCATCCGAAAGGCTCGCCATGTGTATTTGACCGGGATCGGGAGCAGCTGGCATGCGGCGTTTGGGGCGGGTGCGATCTTTTACCGCGCGGGGAGACCGGTGTACATGCAAGACGCTGGGGAACTCGCGCAGTTCGCCACTTTACCGGCGGAGTCGGCGATCATCACAATATCGCGGAGCGGCCGCAGCGTAGAAATTGTGAACCTGCTGGCCAAAGCTCGCGAGAGCGAAGCAACCGTCATTGGCATAACGAATTCAGCGGACGGCGCGCTCGCGCAGGAAGCGCAGATCTCAATCCTGGTTCCGACTTTGCGGGACCACGCGATCTCGGTGAACACCTATTCCACGCTGGCCTTGGCGGCGGCAGCTCTTGCGTGTGCGGCGGCCGATAGGTTTGACGGCAAGCTCGCAGCCTCGCTATGCATTTCGGCCGCCGAGGCGGAGCGCAAAATTCCAAGCTGGCAGGAGCAGATTGCCGGCAACGGCTGGCTTGCACCTGGCAAACTTGTCCATTTCCTGGCCCGCGGCGGCAGTCTGGGGAGTTGTCAGGAGGCAAGGCTTTTGTGGGAGGAAGGCGCAAAATCCGAGGCGACCGCGTTGGGGACCGGCGCCTTCAGACACGGCCCGCAAGAGATGGTCGTCAAGGGAGCTCGCTTCGGGATGTGGGTCAACGGGCTGCGCATCCGAGAGCAAGACCTATCGGTGGCGCGCGACCTCAGACATCTGGGAGCCTCAGTCATGTTGATTGGCCAGGATCTTCCGCCGGATGCAGGCGATCTGGTCTTTCAGCTTCCTCATGTGCCCGCAGAATGGCAGTTCATGATCGATATCCTGCCCGCACAACTGGCGGCGGAATATCTGGCTCGGCTTTCAGGAGTGGATTGTGATTCGTTCCGCATTTGCTCGTACATCGTCGAAGACGAGTACGGACTGATGGGAGCGGAGACAGCAGCTCGGAAGGATGCGGAGTAGCAGCATTTTCCGCAAGCAACACGCGCTGCACAAATGGGATTAGTTTAGAGCGTGTTTCATATGCGGATTTGTTGGGAGGCTGCACCCCTCAAGGGCTAAAGCCCCTGATTTAGTGCTCGAAACGGCGCGGCTGAAGCCGCGCCCTTGCAAAAGATCATTTATGAAACACTCTTTAGCAGCCGTCCGAAAAAACTATGCCGTTCCAGGAGGTTTTTGATGAAGAAGAGTTTCTTTTCCCGCCGTCAATTTCTCGGAATTAGCGCCGCTGCTGCTGGCGCTTCGCTGGCAGCGAAAACGATCTTGCTCGATCCCGAGCCCCTGTTTGCATCGGCGCTTCCCGTGTCGCCGAGCGATCGCGTTCGCTTCGGAATCATCGGGATTGGTATGCAAGGGAGTGGGCTGCTGGAAAATGCCATCGAGCTGCCTGGCGTGGAGTGCGTGAAAGCCTGCGATCTATACGACGGGCGCCACACGCTGGCCCGGGAGATCACCAACAAACCAGATTTGCCGGCGACTCGCCGTTACCAGGAACTGCTCGCCGACAAGGACATTGATTGCATCATCGCGGCGGTCCCCGATCACTGGCACAAGCAGATCGTGGTGGATGCGGTGTCGGCGGGCAAGGATATCTATTGCGAAAAGCCGATGTCGCACACGGCCGCCGAGGGTGTGACGATGGCGGAGGCACAAAAGCGCAGCGGCCGCATCATCGAGATTGGGTCGCAACGCGTGAGTTCGCTGATCTGCAAAAAGGCGAAGGAGATGGTCGATGGGGGCGTGCTTGGCGATCTGATGCTGGTGGAAGGCTGGCTCGGCCGTAACGATCCGACGGGAGCGTGGGAGTATCCGCCCCCGCTCGATCTCTCGCCCGAGAACCTCGACTGGGATACGTGGGAGGGGACGGCGCCGAAGCGGCCGTTCAATCCCGAGATCTTTGCGCGTTGGCGGTGCTGGAAGGAATACGGCACGGGTGTGGCTGGCGATTTGCTGGTGCACCTGATCAGCGGCATGATGTTTGTCCTCGGTTGGAACGAGCCTCCAAAGCGTGCGATGGCGATGGGAGGAATTTTGCGTTGGAAAGATGGACGCAACATGCCGGACGTTCACGCGAGCGTGTTTCAATACGGCGCCATCCCCGTTTACATGCGGCTGAACCTTGGCACCGAGATGCCGGAGACCTATCGTTTCCAGGGATCGAAGGGCATTCTGGAAATGACGGAGTTCGGACTGAGCTTTACTCCGCAAAGCGGCAAAGATTCGGCGCCCAGCTACTACGACGCCAGTTTTCCGCACGCCATGCGCGAAGAGTACGAGAAGCAATGGCGAGAGGAGAACACACCGAAGCTGGGACAAGAACCGATGCCGGAGACGGTTTACTTCAAAGGGCCCGATTACGACGATGTGAAGCCACATCTATGGGCCTTCTTCGAGGCGGTGCGCTCGCGGAAGCCCGTAGTAGAGGACGCGGTATTCGGCCATCACGCGGCATTGGCTTGCCACATGGCCAATGAATCGTATTTCCGTCAACAAGCCATGCATTGGGATGAGGCAAGCAGAACCATTAAGAGTTGACCGCGAGCCGAGGGGGCGGCGCCGGGCGCGTGGAGCGCGTGGCGCCGCTGTTTCAGTGTCTCCATATTTTCGCGTCTTCGTTCCGGGGGAAATGCCATGATGCGTCGCGTAGGGATTCCGGGCGTTTTCGTACTGGTTTTGTTTATAGTCCATTTTGCTAAGGCACAAGATACCGCATCTCTCACAGGGACGGTGCGGGACGCGACCGGAGCAGTCCTGCCGAAAG
>Ga0116120_1002373_pt1 | contig 11463 bp, 10 predicted proteins | sample June2015DPH_11_1_3_FD_89724 | JGI IMG/M metagenome (GOLD analysis project Ga0116120, IMG submission 89724) | Peatland microbial communities from SPRUCE experiment site at the Marcell Experimental Forest, Minnesota, USA - June2015DPH_11_150 | ecosystem: Environmental > Terrestrial > Soil >... | reverse complement strand
CTTTCTCGTTCTGCGGTTCTGCGTGCGAACCGAGAAGCAGACCTGCTTCTCATGATGGAACAGGACCCGCAGCGAGGATGGCGGTCAAGGACGCGCGTTGTATGCGCGCCGCGGAGCGGTCGAGCGCAGCGAGATCCTTGACGGCCACCGCAGCGGAGGGTACGTCCACATGGGCGGGAGCGACCCGTTTTATACTGGGTCGCTCCCGCCCATCCTGGTGTTTTGCCCGTGTCCAAATCCAATGCCGGGCCACGAGCAACCTCTATGCTCCCAACAACTTCGCGCCACCCTCCGGGTGACGCGAAAGGTGAAGCGCAGGGTGATGATCCTGTTTCCTGCACGCTTCACCCTTCCACGCCGGAAATGCGGTTGAAACTCTTTGGCATCGGCCCCCCTCTACTACTAAAGAGGCTTTGAAAACGGAAAAAGTAAGAAACAAAGTTTGTCCGGCACGAATACATCCTCGAATCTTCATTGTCTTCTCTGCCTCTCGACCAATTCCGGCTCTGTTGGACCCCTATACTTATTTAAGGAACATCGAAAAGGGAAAAAGTAAGAAAGAATTTTGAACTTTCTTGAGCGGCCCAAACCGAGATAGGAATTTCGGCCGCGACCCCTACTTATACAAGGAACATCGAGAAAGGAAAAAAGGAGAAAGAATCTTGGTACTGGTACATTTTTTCGGGTGTCACCAAAACAGGAAACCACAGTGGTAAGGCGTAGGAGCGCGCATAGGGCAGGCGCTCTTAATCCTGCCCCGGGTGTCGCCAGATAGCCAGGGCAGGTCTTCCCACCCGGTGCCTTGAACCGAATTATCTCACCCGTGGGATCTTTCCACTCGATACTTGGCCGCGAGCTTCATATATAACTCTCTGCATTTTTTCGGCTGCCGAGTTGAGTCGGCGCAGAACTGTACAATCCAGTACAGACGTATCGGTCTGCAGTGGGTATGCTGCAAGGCAACAAAACACTCTTCAGCTAATCACACCTCGACCACCCCCACCCTGAGCCCCCAATGCCCAGGGTGTGTGGAACCGAACAGACCGGCTGCCAGCACAGAGTGCGTGGAGTATCGCGTCACTAGGCCGTTGGCGAGCGGATATAGCCACGTCAGTATTAAATTTGATTCAAGGAATCGACTGTCGTGTTGAAAGCAGTTGTTCGTGGAACCTTGCTTGTAAAGTAAGACCGGCCGTGAGGCGATATTAAAGACTCTTTACATCTAAGCAGGCTGGGATCTGAGGAGGAATCAGCGGTGATTGAGTCGCCTTCTGGGCTGAAGGATATTTATGATGACCGGTGAAAGGTCACTTGAGCTTTCTTGTGCCCGGGATAGTCTTCAGGTGAAGTTCGGCAGAACCGCGCGCGAGTACCGGACTAACTGGCGACGTCGTGCGCGCCCAATGAGTGACGTATTTCCCTGCGTAGCAAGCGAGTACGCCCCCGAAAATTAGTAAAGCTGGCAAGACAAACAGCAAGCTGAAGAACAGCCAGCAGATTAAAAGCTGCCTTTCGCGGTAGGAATGCAGGCTAAGCCCCAGGAGCAGCCCAGAAAGTTGCGACACCCTATGGCTTTCTCGTGAGTGATTCAAAGATCCTTTTATCTCGCTCGGCTTGGAATGAAAGGCCGTTTTCAGTGTCTAGCTGAGGAGAAGAGCGAGGGGAGGGATGCCACCCGGCCCAGTCCTGGATCCCGAAAAATGTCGCTCTGTCTCGCCGTCCGGTACAACATCGTAGACGCTTCGAAAACAATTAACTGGTCTCTTTGAGATATCTGCAAGGAATGTTCTTGGGAGGCTAGCGACGCCTTTTCAGTGGAAATAAGTTTGGGGGGCGTGCGTGCCCCCCGAAAATCCACTACTAAAACTAATGCCCTATCAGTTCTGGGCAGCGTAACGTCATTACTGTCTGGGCTTTTTCGTGACGGGTGGCTTTTTTTCTACGCCCTTGGTGCTGATCAGCGCCAAGTAATCTTTCGCGTTAAACGGGTACCGGCGCGTGGACTCTTGTCCAGTGGTACTCAAGGTGACGTCTACGCGCCGATTGTTGGCCAGCACCATCACTCGCAGATTATTCAGCATTACTTGCCGGTCGTCCGGACTCACGTCGGGATTGTCTGCAATCTGTTGCCTTATCTGGTCGGCAGTCAGTTGGTCCTCTTTGCCAAAAGACCGCGTCTCAATGTGGTCTTCAGCGACGCCTTGTTCCACCAGGAAGGTCTTGGTGCGTTGCACGCGTCGCTCCGTAAGACCCTTGTTGTATTCCACCGAGCCGCGGGGGTCGGCATGGCCACCGATAATCAAGTGGGCATCAGACCTGTATTTAAGATAATTTGTGAAGTCCGCGGCCAGGGTTTTCAGGATCTCTGCCTGACTGTCGAGCAGGCCACCCTCGGGATGCTCGGATGTGGGCCGAGCAGTTTGAAAGTAAATACTATGGAGGGCGAGCTTGGCTTCCAACTGCTTGATCTCAGGGGCCGGGGCAGGCGCAGGAGGCGGCGGAGGAGCTTCCACGTTCACTGTGGTGGTGGACGAGGCCGTGAGCGGCGGATTGCGGTCATCGCCTACGTTGCAAGTGACCATGATACGGCCTGGCTGTGCGCCACGTGTATTCAACGCGGCGGTGGTACCGTTGCCGGAGATCTCACCGGCGCTCGCGGTGTAGCTGTAAATCACCCTGCGGCCATCCGGGCTGCTAGCGCTCGAAGTGATAGTTGAGGTCCCACCCATTTGCACGCTGGCCGGATCTGCCAAGCATGAAATTACGGGTGGACGGGGCTCTTTTACGGTGAACCTGGCACTGCAGGATGCCGTACCATTTTTTCTACCATCACTCAAGTTGGCAGTGACTACATATGAGCCGGGCTGCAAGCCTGTGGTGTCTATCTGCGTGGAGGCATCGCTCCCAGCAACTTTGACCCCGGTGCCAGTCCAGCTGTATGTGACCGTACGCTTAGGATTGAAATTAGATCCGCTGGCAGTCGCGGTCACAGTCTCGCCGGCAAAGACTTCCGTCGGCTGTATCGAACAAGCCGCGCTGGGTGGCAGTGGAGGCGCTCCGCCACCGAACATAAAATTGAGGCCAACCTGTGCTCTTAGGCCTCGGATATCAGTTTTCGGAGTCACAGACGGATCACCATACTGGTAATTCGACACTACATAGTCGGCCCTGATCAGCCGTAGCGCCACGTGCCTGGACAGGTTGATATCAAGACCCCCGCCAAACATCAGACCTAATTTGCTGACATCGTGGAAGGCTTCAGGCATGATGCGTTGGTCGCCCACTAGCACCTCAAGAAAAGGGGAAACATGATGACTTCGGAACGTAACCTTTGGTCCTATCGAGAAGTTGGTGAAACCCGTGTCATCAATTCTGTTGGATATGCCGGTTTCACCGCTGCCCCAATGTGTGCTGGTATCCAGCGTCAATCCAAACCAACGATTAAAATTATAGGTAAGGCTGGCGCCGGCGCCTCGCGGATTCGATTCCAGGCGGCTGCTCACCGGGAGCAGCGCTCCTGGAAGTTGGCCGTGCACGTCCGCGCCGGGATAAAAGAAGGAGTATCCGCCGTACAGCTCCCACTTGGGAGCAGGTCCCTCCTGAGCTGCGGCGAGGGTGGCAATCGTACACACGGCAGCAATCATTACCGCCAGCATTGTTATGATCCGACCAGGATGGCTCTTTGATTGAGATGACATGCGCATATTCCTCCGAACTTTAAGAACGTGAAATCCCGCTCTTCCAGCCTGACCGGTAGCGGACCGGCGTTAAGCCGGTCTCACTACCGAAAACCTCATGGACAAGTAGGCACATTCACCAAATTGCTGTCCAACGTGACTGCGCCCGTCTCCGCCAGCGCTCTGCCATTTAGCGTCGCGCCGGTGCCAAGGGTGATGGATGCCTTAGCCATAATGGTTCCTTGGAATAGTGAGTAGGTTCCAAGGGTCGCTGAACTGCCGATCTGCCAGAAGACGTTATGCGCATCGGCGCCGCCGATCAGGAGGACCTGGCTCGCTGGCGTGCCAGGGGCGCCGGCTGCCGTCGTCAGTGCGGTTCCAACCTGGAAGACCCAGACACCATTCGGAGCGGTGCTACCGTCGAGGGTGAGGTTCCCTGTTATTCCCAACGCGGTTGTTGCGCTATAAACGCCTGGGGGAAGGGTTTGCCCTCCTATATCCGCGGTAAGGACGGGGGGCGGGGCTGTTAATCCCGCGGCGTTGTTATACGCCGTGGTCAAGTCACCCTGGGCGGTCTGGGCAGTCGCATCGCCGCCGTGAAACGCACCCGTTGCTGTTCCCGGCGGAAATCCAGTAATGGAAGCTGCGGGCCAAACCCCCACGTCTCCCGTAACGTTGCTGGGGCCCGTATTGGTAACGGAGGGGGTGGCGCCTAGAATGCCAAAACTGCAGGCCGTTCCCAACCCCGCGGGCGGTGGCAGCGCAACACACAGAACGGAGGTCGTAAACGTCCACACGAAATTAGCCGCCAACGCATTGCCGAACTGGTCGTGCGCCCCAGTCGTAATCGTAGCGGTAAAAGTGGTGCTCGGTGTAAGACTGGCTGCGGGGGGTGTAAAGGTAGCAATCATGTCCGTTGGGTCAAGGGAAACTGTCCCAGTCACGCTCCCGCTGGGCCCGCTCAAAGTGAACGTCGTGGTGTTGATCGTCGCTGGGTTCATCGCCTTGCTGAATGTTGCGGTGACAATCGCGATGTTGGGGCAAACGACGGAACTGCCGTTTGCCGGAGTTACGGTGGTCACTGTGGGCGGGGTTAAGGGGGCGCCGGGGTTCCCCGTCCCCACAAGCTTGTCCGGGTCGCTGCACCCGGCCATTACCACGGCCAATAGGAACGTCGGGATCAAAACTCTGCTAACCTTTAATTTGCGCATTAGCTTCTCCTCATCACCCAGTTACGAGGCGTTCTATGCTGCTCACAGCGGCCCCGAAATATGCGAAACTCCAAGTTTCACTGGCTGTCTAACTACTTTCCGTCGCAAAATAGGTCGTTCTGAATGAACCACTCGTCTGTACAGACCACCTGATGCTGCTTACCTGTTCGATTTTTGCTGCTCGACCCCTGTGCGTTCCGAGTCGTGGCGGGTGCAGCTTCAGGCCCGTTCCCCGGTCAGGCAGCGGCCGATCTGAATGATGTTGTCGGCGATGACTCCAAGTCCGACCCATCGTTGCATGCCTGGGAAGCCGCGATAGCGGCAGCGCGTTAGTCCGTGTCGTCGCTTCAGTACACTGATGCGGCCTTCGCATCCAGTTCGCCAGCGCTGTCCCGTGCGGAACCAACGTTGCTTCTGTAATCTCCTGCGCTCGATGCTGTTACTCCTTCGATTCGGAACCGAAACTCGTGGTACTCCCATCGCCTGGATGGTCTGCTCATTTTTTAGGCTGTAGAACCCCGCATCGGCAGCGACCAGTCGCGGCAGTCGTCCTAACCGGCGCCGGTGCTCTTCGACGGCAGGCACCAGTAGGTCGGAATCCTGTGGCCGTTCGGCGAAAACGGCAAAGTGCGTGATGATCTGGTTCTCGGCTTCCTGGATCTGCACCATCTTGCCGAACTCCGTCGGCTTGCTGGCCTTGCCCTTACGGATGATCTCCGTGTGGGGCTCGAACAAGCTCACGATCTTGCCAGGGAACCGCGTGTTCCCTTCCAAGATTCGCGCTTTGGTCTGCTGCACCACCTGCCGTACTCTTCCTGCCATCGTTTCTAGCGTTTCGGTCAGAGCCTTCACTCCGGAGCGACGCCCTGAAGCATGTTTTTTCACTTCTCCAAGAACCCCCTGAGCCTGATTCAGAATCTTTCGGGTCAACGTCAAGAGCCGCACATATTCTTTCCGTCGTCGCCTCTCGGCTTCTACTCCTGGTTGTCGTCCGGCCAGCGCGATGGCGATTACCCGCTTCGTCACGCTGCGCATGCGATCGCGAATCTTCCTGCGCAAACCACCCGTCTTTGTCGCGATCTTTTTCATCGTGCGCGTCAGCACACGCGCCCCGTCACCGAGCAGCTTGCCATCCGTCGGATAGTGGATGTTCGTCTCGACCACCGTCGTGTCCACCCGCATCTTGCGGCCCTGCACCACGCCTCGCTCCCGGGCCAACTCCACGACCCGCGCATGCAGCTCCTGGATCACTTCCGGTCCAATCGCTTGTCCCAGCCGTGCCAATGTCTTGGCATCCGGCACTTTCTCGTCTCCGATGCGCGTGAACGCGCGATACACCAGGTTCGCCCGTACTTCTCGCTCCAGCGTGTCGTAACTCCAGTTCCGTACATGCTTCAGAATCAACAGCCGAAGCGTCACCTCCGCCGGTGTCTGCGTGCGGCCACGCATGCGACTCTTCGGGTGCCGTCTCCCCTGCGCTTCGTACACACTCTCCAGCAAATTCGCGTCCTCCAGCAATTGGTCCACTTCCCTCATCCACGGCTCCCACAGATCCTCGATCTCTTTCGCCAATGCGCTGTGCCAAAGACTCGGTTGGTGATGTCGAAGTTTGATCACGCTGCCTCCTTAACTCCTTCAGACGCAGCATGAACGAGAAAAGCTACACTCTTACCTCCCACAACTGACTAAAAGTTGATAAATCCTGGGGAAGCTGCTCTATATTTGCGACGGAAAGTAATTACGATTCACCGAGTAGTGGTTAACACCGAAAGTGTTCAAAATCGAGCAGTTTCGCGGCCGGCTATTATCGCATTCTGTCTGAATGAAAAGGAAAGAACTCACGCCCAAACAGTTATCCTCCATTCCCTGTCCTACATGTGGTGCCGCTGCCGGGGAGCGTTGTGTTTTGCATTTAGGTGCCCCGCGCTCAGAACCACACGTAGACCGGAAGCTTTCCGCCGCTGAGGCGATTGAGAAAAGAATTCCGCGCGGTCCTGGACGTCGATAAATTCCCATCCGACCAACAATCCGAGACATGCGGGAGTAAGCCCTGTTACCAACAATGATCTGGAAGTGTGCCACTTTCAAATCAGTGCGAAAGTTGGTGCTTACTCGTGCAGGACAACACTTAGGAGGGAACTGTGGACCTGAAGGCCGCCATTGTTGTATTGAATGAAGCCGAGTTTCCTGAATTTGTTCATGAAAAAGTTGACTCGCGAGCGCGTTGTTCCGATCATCTCCGCCAGCATCTCCTGGGAAACTTTGGGAAGCATCTTTTCTGGTTGGGGTTCCTTGCCATACCGGGCGAGCAGCAGAAGAGTGCGGGCCAGTCGTTTCTCGCTGGAGTTAAAAAGCTGATCGACCAAGTCTTCCTCGATTCGCATGTTTCGTGAAAGCATATACGACAGGAAGCGGTCGGAGAAGGCATGTTCAGCGTGGAGCACGCGAATCATCTCGTTCTTCTCAATAACGAGTAAACTCGTGGGTGTAATCGCGGTCGCAGTCCCCATTCGAACAGACTGACCTGCCATGCCCCCCTCACCAAAAAAGTCACCCCGTCCCAGTATCGCCAGGACTGCCTCAGTGCCCATCTCATTGACAACGGAGAGCTTTACGCCGCCCTTTTGAAGGTACATCACGCTCGTGGCGGGGTCACCTTGGGAGTAGATCTTCTGTGATTTTCGATATTCCACAACTTTTCTCGCTACACCAGCCGAATCAAGAAAAGCTTGCGCATCGAAAACGGGCACCTTCACCTTCTTGAGTTCTTTGACCATCGCAGCCAGATTACACCCCAAAACTAATCTAACTCCAAAGGAGGATTACTGTCTGCAGGGTATCGAACAGTACCAGTAGACTATTTCAGTCCAATCTCGCGATTATACTGTTGGATAACTTCGTAACACTCGCAAGCGCACGCTTCGAGTTTCGTGCGGCTCAGAATCTGCACTGCACCACGCGTGTACTCGATAATCTGCTTGTTCTGCAAAACGCCAGCTGCCAAGCTTACGCTGGGTCGCTCCGTCCCTAACATCGTCGCAAGGAAATCATGGGTGATAGCGAGCGTCGGGGAATCCACTCTGTCCTGAGTGATGAGTAGCCAGCGCGCGAGGCGCTGTTCAATATTGTGGAGCCGATTACACGCGGCTGTTTGTGCGAATTGCATCCCCTGAACTGCTGCATAGCGGGTCAGAATCCGTTGAAGCTCTGGAGCTGATTGCAAGACGCTTTGCAATGCGCCAATTTTCACCCTGAACCCGTCACCTGCGATTTGTACGATCTCGCGCACTTGGTTTCTGTTTATGCCAACCGCCGCCTGTATCCCTGCAAACCCTTCCCTGCCAACCTCCCCTACTTCAACAGTCTTTCCATCTTCGGTCGCAATCACAAGAGACACCATACCTGTATTAGGAAAATGCACAAACTCTAGCGGTTGGCCCGGTTCGTAGAGACTAAGATGGTGAGGCATGCTGAGAAATTCCAGGTGAGGACGAATCAGGGCGTACTCCCTGTCGGAAATCGATAAAAGGATCTTGTTACCTATTCGATGCCCTGCAACGGTAGATCGTTCGTTCGGCTGCATGATTTGAAAGTCTCTCCTTTCAGCAAGAACGTTGCTCCCACCGTGCGTAAAAATCGGATTAACTACAGGAGCTCCGCCCGTCACTGCCTGCAGTGTAGACATCTACCCTAGAACACAGATCTGATTTAAGCCACAACTGGGATCCGAGGTTCAGCATGTTGCTTCCAACCGTAACTCCCGCCGTGATTGATGCACAGTCGCCGAGGTGAAAATGGGGTAATGCTCCGCCCTGACGATGCCGTACGCGAGTCACGCGGGATGTCGTATTCGTAGCCACAATAACTAGCGCTTCCCGTTCTACTCATTTCGAGCTATTCTTACTTCCTCATAGCGCGTCCATCTTTTTTTCTGCAAAACTCTTGACATGTCGCAAACCGGTCGCGTTTCCCTCAAGTGGTGGCTCGCCATCCCGGGCGTCCTTATTTTTCTGTTCCTCCTCGCTGTCGGTTTCCTCCTTTTCCGGGCGCGCTCCATCGAAGAGCTCATCCGTCAGTCTGTCGTGCAGGCTCTTGGTGAGCGCTTCCGCAGTGAGGTAGATCTCGGCGCCATCCACATCAAAGCCTTTCCCCACTTCGGTGTTACTGGTGAGGGCCTTACCCTTCGTCACCACGGCCGCAATGACATCCCTCCCCTCATCCACATCGAGAACTTTTCCCTCAACATCAGCATATTTGAGCTCTTGCGCCCAATAAAACATATTCGACAACTTCGCGTGGAAAATATGATCATCAACATTCCTCCGCGCGAAGCGAAAAAGAACCAACCGCCGACTACGCCTTCAGGAGACCATAATTCCGCGCCTACCGTCGTTGTAGATCAGGTGATCTGCAATGACACGGATATCGTTATTCTCCCCAAAAAAGCAGGCAAGGATCCTCTCGATTGGGACATTCACAATCTGATCCTCTATTCCGCCAGCCCGGATAAACCCCTCGCCTTTCACGGCAACCTTACCAACGGCAAACCGAAAGGTGAAATCGTCACCCAGGGTCAGTTTGGGCCATGGGACGCGGATGATCCCGGCGGCAGCCCGGTCTCCGGCGAATACAAGTTTACCGACGCTGACCTAGGATCATTCCCCGGCATCGCGGGTACATTGTCATCGACCGGAAAATACAGCGGGGTGCTTTCGGAGCTTCAGGTGCAAGGCCAGACGGATACTCCTGATTTCTCACTGGATAAGGTGGGCAGGCCCGTTCCGCTGCACACGGATTTCTCCGGAACCGTCGACGGCACCGATGGGGACACCTATCTCCATCCGGTCACCGCCACTCTGGTTCGGTCGCTGATCGTCGCCGAGGGCAGCGTCGTCCGCATGTCGGAGAAAGAAGGGCATCTCATCACGATAGACGTAACTGTGCCGAATGGACGCATCCAGGACTTTCTAAGCCTGGCTATCAATTCCGACAAGCCCTTGATGACAGGTCCAGTCAAGATCAAGGCAAAGCTCATCGTTCCACCAGGGAAAGAAAAAGTCTTCGACAAAATCATCATGGACGGTCAATTCGGCGTCGAAGATGCTAAATGGAGCAGCCCAGCACTTCGTGAAAAGCTGGAGTCACTGAGCCGCCACGGTCAGGGCAAGCCCGAGGATGATGACATCGGTAGTTCCGTCTCCGACCTGAAAGGCAGTGTTCATCTCGAAAACGGTGTGATCAATTTTCTCCGCCTGACGTTCAGTGTTCAGGGTGCAGCAGTTGACCTTACTGGAACGTATGCCCTCCGGGGCGGTGATCTCGATTTGACCGGTCATCTTCGCCTTCAGGCCAAGCTGTCCCAGACCATGACGGGCACAAAATCTTTCTTCCTGAAAGCGTTCGATCCATTCTTCAACAAAGACGGCGCTGGCACAGTCATCCCCATCCGCATCGCCGGCACTCGCGACAAACCCACTTTTGGCATCAACGTCTTCAATAAAACCATAAACAAAGAACACAGCAGCGACAAAAACAAGCAGGAGAACAAGTCTTCTCCAAAGTAAAACTGGGACATACATCCCTAACTGTTCTCCCAGACTTTAGTGGGTCAGTTTGAAATCCTAGTGACCATGCCAACCTTCTCGGGCACATCCTATAGGTTTATGTCCGTCCTAGAATGGTTTATGATGCCTAAGCGAAAAGCCGTCGTAAATGCGGAGACTAAGGATTTTCGGGAGAGTCTGCCCGAACTGCAAATAATTCGTCTCATTCGGAGAAATTGAAATTCAAGATAACGCTCCACCCTCAGTACTGCACGATATGCTTCGGGAAAGAAACTGGCTAGGCGATTGAGCCACTTGTGAAAACACAAAATGTAGGAATAAAGTATTTTGTCTGCCGGGTCAGACGATTTTAAAGGCATAGACTTCGTCATTCTAATACGAGCCATTTTTCGGTGGTGGTGCAGTTTGAATCGGTTGCTCCGCGGATAAGGCCGTAAATTGAGCGTCGCTACCTCTTTGAAAGCTCGCCCTTGAAATGACTTTCAACATCTTCATGACTCAGCGGGTTTCTCGCTTTGGTTAACACGACCGAATAGACAACTTCATTCTCTCCAATCTGCGCGGTAATAAATGCCCCATCTTCCGGCAGTTTTTGGTAGATGAATTTCACTTTTCTGCCGTCTCCAAGTGTTTTGATCCACTCTTCGTCCGGCATGTTCGTAGCTCCTCAGGCGGGGTCAGTCTATGTCGTAAGTATACATTGGTCGGTGCGAGAAATTGCGGATCGGGAATGAGATGAACTTAGTTGGAGATCAGCGGACAGTTTGCACCGAATTGCAGCAGTAGAGGCAATGGGTGCTCCGGGACTCCGGTGGTAGGATTTCGGTTTACGAAGACTGAAAACTTACCTCAAGGAGAAGAACCATGAGCACCCGGGAAAAACTTATCAAGGCTCGGTTGGGAATGCTAGCCCTGGCCGAGGAGTTGCAGAACATCTCGCTGGTCTGCCGCAAGGCAGGCATTTCACGCAGTCACTTCTACGAGATCAAGGAAGCCTATGAGAAGTGGGGG
>Ga0116120_1002357_pt1 | contig 11539 bp, 9 predicted proteins | sample June2015DPH_11_1_3_FD_89724 | JGI IMG/M metagenome (GOLD analysis project Ga0116120, IMG submission 89724) | Peatland microbial communities from SPRUCE experiment site at the Marcell Experimental Forest, Minnesota, USA - June2015DPH_11_150 | ecosystem: Environmental > Terrestrial > Soil >... | reverse complement strand
GCTCTCGGTTGTCCGCCCCCATGCGATGAAGACCGGCAAAAGTCCAATCCTGAAACACCTTTACCCTGTGGAAAACTTTGTGGATGAGAAGCACGGACCCCGGAATCCAGCGGCACCGGCCAGTCGGTGGGGATATTTCGGCACCGTCGGCACCTTCCTAAATCTATGTTTCTAAGTTGGTTAACTCTCGTTTGGACGGTAATTGACGGAACCGCTTGCGAATCAGTACTTTCGTCACAAGAACTGAGATTTGCACATAATCCGAAAGGCTGCAGCCGCATCGCCAACGGCTGGATGTCGCGCAAACCGTCCCGCCCGTCCCTCCAGAGTTTGGAAAAATCCCGGGCCTTCCCTGAGGTTTCACGGTGACAATTACCGCGTGAGTTCCGCGATTTGCACGCCATAAGGTTCTAACAAACTACCGGTGGCGTAATCGAGGGCTGCCACCGCCAGTTGATAACCGATTTCGGCTTGCAAACGACCCTGCTCCGCCGCCGCTAGCTCGGTTTGCGCTTCGAGAACCAGGAAAATCTGCCCCGTTCCCAGTTCATACTTGCGTTGTTCCGCGGCCACGGTCTTGCGCGCCAGATCAACGGCTTCCTTGCTGGCCGCCATGCCGATCTTCGCCTGCTCGAGTTGATGGACCGCGTTGCTGACGTCGTACGTGATCTGCTCGCGAATTTGCCTTTCGGTGTACAGGTCGTGACGACGCGAGACCAGAGCATTGCCAAGAGCGGCTTCAGCGCTCCGGTTCTTGATAGGGAGGTTCAAAGTCAAGGAGAACCCGTACGACGGATATCCAAAGCCGAACATCTGGTTCAGTGAGTCGCCGAGTCCTCCTGTAGAAATCAGCTGCGGCGGAGGGCCGAGATTGTATTCATTGCCTCCCAGTCCGCTGCCGGAGTAGTTTCCGCCCAAGCTTAGATCGGGCAACAGATTATTGTGAGCCAGCCGGATGCTGGTGTCATCATTGGCCAGCGACTGACGTGCCGCTTCAAGTTCCTGGCGTTTTTCCAAAGCTCGCTGCAGGGCCGCGGCCGCATCGATGTTCTGTAACTCTACTGCGGGTTCTGGTGGTTCCGTCAGATCGAGATCGAGTGCTCGGAAGTAAGGATCAAGGTCAGCGCCCACAGTTTGACGAAAAGCATCCTCGGTCTGCTTCAGAGCGTACTCGCTCTGGATCGCCTGTACCCGCCGGCTGGCCACTTGGGACTCAGAGCGATATATGTCCAGCGGCGGCAGCGCGCCCAGTTCCAGGGAACGCTTGTCATGCTTGTAGGTAGCCTCGGCGGCATCCAGTGACGTTCGCGCCACTTCCAGGTTGCCGCGCGCCTGCACCACATTCCAATACTGGTTGACGACCAGCTGAATGGTGTTACTAACCTGGACTTCAAACATGGCGCGGGACCCTCGCAGGTTGCGGCGCGCGATGACAAGAGGCGCGCGATTTGCGAACAACCAGCGGTTGCGCAAGATGGGCTGGGTGAACTGGAAGCTAAGGAAGGAAGAGATGGACGGATTGAAGAAGTTGTAAGTGCTGTTTGACGAGAGCTTGGTAGCGTTGAAATTGACTTGGAAGTTAGTTCCAGTCTCGAACGTCTGGCTGTAATTGAGCTGCGTGACCTGGTTCAAGGTGCTCAGCGGAGTTCCCAGCGTCGGGGCCCCAGCAAGCTGCGTATACGCCTGCGAAATCGACCGCTGTGTGTTGAAACTGGCCTGCGCGAGAGGATCGAAGGGCGAATGCGCGCCCAGCAGCGCATACTTGGCAGTTTCGATGTTCAATTCCTGGAGCCTGACATTGCTGTTGTTGGCCAGCGTCAGGACAACCGCATCCTGCAGTGTCAGGCGCAGTTTTCCATCGACAACGTGCCCCTGCATATACTTTGGGCCCGGCAACGTGTCAGAGACGGTTTGGGGGCCGGTCAGACCGCGGAATGTTTCCCGTTGGTGAACGGTTTGCGCCGGCAGGATGCTTGCGGCCAGGCACAGCAGAATAGGGCACAGAACGAGACGGAGCTTCATTCTTCATCCTCCAGAACTGCCGGCAGACGTTCACGCCACAAATCGCCGCTCGTCGATCGTTGGTCGTTGGCGCATGAGTCCGCTGACTCACTCGTAACGAATGGCTTCGACCGGATCGAGGCGCGCGGCCTTCGCCGCCGGATAAATCCCAAACACCAGACCCACGCTGATAGAAACAACAAACGCCAGAAGGATGGAACTCGCGGTCACGATGGTCGACCATCCGGCAAGCCATGCGATCAGGCGTGACATCACAAAGCCGAACACGATGCCGAGGCTTCCGCCTACGAACGAAATCATCATGGCTTCAATCACGAACTGGCGAACTATGTCGGACTGTCGAGCCCCCACTGCGCGGCGCAGGCCGATCTCCCGTGTCCGTTCGAGAATGCTGGCCAGCATGATGTTCATGATCCCGATGCCACCCACCAGCAGAGAGATGGAAGCAATCGCAACCATGACGACATTGAAGAGGCGTTCCGTGCGTTTTTGTTCGGCAAGCAGTTCGGCGGGCACAATCACGCTGAAATCGCCGGCCGAGTGGTGGGACGAATCCAGAATTGCCCTGACCACCTGCGCTACCGCGGGCATGTCTGCGTTCTCCCGCAAGCGGAGATAAATTCCATCAATTTCGTCGCGGACGTCGCTATAGCTGTCTTCCAGGCGAAGGATCGCCGCATTCAGAGGAACATAGACGATGTTGTTGAGATCCTGCGTCGGAACTCCCGCTACTTCCGTCTGCGAGCTGAGCTGAGGGCTGACCACTCCGATCACGCGAAACCACTGTTCGTTCACCTTGATGTACTGGTCGATCGGATTGGAAGCTCCGAACAGACTCGACCTGGCGGCCGCTCCCAACACGCAGACCGGCGCGCCCCGGCTCTCTTCGTCCTGATCGAAAAACCTGCCTTCCAGCAGATGAAGGCCTGCGATGTTTGTGTAACTCGGGTTGACGCCGTAAACGGCCGGCACATCCTCCTGAGATTTCGGAATGGTCTTCGAAGGCGTCATCCGTTTGCGGGGAGTCGAAGCAACGATGTCGCCCACTTCATCGCGAATCACCCGATAGTCCTGGAAGGTAAGTCCGGGGGAGATCTTGCGAATCTTCTGGTGAGCTTGCCACTCGGTGGTTTCCTTCGCTTCTACGATAAGATTGCGGACCCCCATCTGCTCGATCAGAGCCATCACCTTCTGCCGCGCTCCGGCGCCGATGGAAAGCATGGAAACTACCGCGGCCACGCCGAAAATCATGCCCAACATGGTCAGCAGCGAGCGGAGCCGATGGAGAAGGAGGTTCTGCAGCCCCAGACGCACATCCGGAACCCACTGCTGGTAGCCGCGGAGCACCCTTTTAGGACTGGGCGATGCAACGGTGGACATTAGGGCGTCCCTCCGCCGATGCTGGGTGAAGCGGCGCCCGAATTGCCTGCCTTTCGCGGCGCGGTCGGATCAACCAGAGCGACTTCGGTCCCAGCATTCAGTCCTTCGATGGCAGCGCGGCTCTCGCCTTCACTTTGAACCTTGACTTCGTGTTGTTCGAATCCGTTGCCTTTCTTCACGTAGACAACGCGCTTGCCATCTTTCAGGAACAGCGCTTGCCGGGGAACGTAAAGCACGTTCTTTTTTTCGTCCCCTAGAATCACGACTTGAGCCGTGAGACCGGGGCGCAGCCGCGAGTCGGCTTTCGAAAGTTGAATCGAGACGTCGAATTTGCCTCCTAGTTGCTCTTCCCAGAATTGCCGCATCGACATTCCGCCTACGTTCTTAACGGTTCCGCGGAAAACATGGCCGGGCAGGGCATCGAACTCGATCTCTGCCGATTGTCCGGTTTTGACATTACTGCGGTCGTGTTCGTCGATTTTGGAGATGACTTCCATCTCTCTGGAGTCGATTACCTCCGCAATGCCACTGCCTGGCTGGACCTGGTCCCCTGCGCGGTAGTCAGGCAGAGTCATGCCCTCAAAAAAGAATCCGCCGCTCGCCTCACGGTTCTTTTCGATGGAGACTAGCCCATCCATGGTTGCGGTAACATGCATCTTGTCGATGTTCTGCTGCGCCTGATCCATCGCCAGCTTGGCTTTGTTCCGTTTCTCCTGGGCAAGGTAAATCGTGGCTTGGCCGGATGCGGTGTGCGACTGGATGTCCTGTTCCAACTCCGCCAAGACTCGCTGCGCCTGTTCGAGGGCGAGCTGGTTTTTCTTGCCATCGATCGCGCTCACCAGTTCATTTTTCTGGACATCCAGCTCCGCCCGCCTCACGTCGAAGCGAGCTTTGAGCAGCGCTACCTTATCCTGCGCCGCCAGGACCGCAGCATCGGCCCTGGCCTTGGCGATTTCCTGATCTGCCTGCAGCAACTCCGAACGGTTCTGCTCCAGCTTGTAGAGCTGTTCGCTGGGATCGAACTCGATGACGATGTCGCCCTTCTTGACTACCGCACCGGTATGTGAGAGTCGAGTGATTTGCAGGGCGCCGCCGCCCACCGGAGGCGCAGTGAGCGTGATCGTGTGGTTGGCGCGCAATTCGCCAGTAACCACAACCTTCAGATCCAGATCTCCACGTTTCACTTGACCAACGGGAATCTCGCCATCGGTTGCAGAAAGCTTGGCGCGCCGCGCAGCCGCCACCACGCCGATGCAGCCCAGGAGAATAACCACGAATACTCCCCACGCGATGACACGGCGGCGTTTCATTGACACGAAATCACTCCTTCACCGACGGATCTTTCAGCGCCACGCGGTCGCCTGGGCGTAAGCCGTTCGCCACCAGGATGCGGTCGCGGTTTCTGCGCCCGATCGCAATCACACGCTCCTGGAATTTCGAACCCTCCCATACGTATGCCACGGTCTGCCCCGATTTCTGAAACGAAGCCTGCACGGGAATGGTGAGGGCATCCGGAACCCGGTCCACTACTACGGTCAGCTGGGCTGTCATGCCGGGCTTCAACCGCGCATCCGTCTGATCAAGCGCGATCTCCAGATTGAAATTCCTAGGGATTGGCCAGCCGGCTGAAAAGTCGATTGTGGCAATCGTGCTGATCTGCTCGATTTGGCCGGTGAATTGCCGGTCGGGGATTGCATCCAGTTGCGCGCTAACCGTTTGCTTCAATGCCAGACGGCCGCGTTCAGTTTCATCCGCTCGCGCTGAGACTCGCAGCGAGGAGATGTCTGGCAACTCCGCCATCGGTGCGCCCGGCCAAGCTCGATCCCCCGGTTTAAACGGAGACTCGCCTCCGGGATGCCACATCGACACCAAACTGATCGTTCCTGCCGACGGCGCCTGCAAAGTCATTCTGGACAGAGCGTGCTCCGCCCGCTGCACGTCATAGGCTGCTTTCTTGCTGGCCTGGGTTTTGCTCTCGACCGTTGCTTGATTCACAGCGCGATCGGCCTTCAGTTTCTCTTCCACTTCGTGAAGCTTTTGTTCGGCGTCGGCCACTTTCAAGTTCGCCTCAGCGCCCTCGATTTTCGAGACAATCTCCTGTTTGCTGGCATCCAACTTTGCCGTTTCGACGTCGAATCGAGCTTTCATTACTGCGGTTAGATCCTCTTCTTCCGTCAGACGCGCCTGGGCCTGGGCCTGGTCGATTTCTGCCTGCGCGGATTTCAAAGTTGACCGGTCTTGCGCCAGATCCTGCTCGGTTTTTGTCTTGTCAAACTCGACAACCACATCGCCCTGCTTCACTGGGGTGCCGTCGGCGACGATCTTGACGATCTGGAGATCGCCCGCCTCGGCGGGAGCGGAAATCGTCGCCGACTTCATCGCCTTTACTTCACCTCGGAACTGAACCGAGTCGATGAACTCACCACGCTTCACCTCAAACGTGGGCATCGTGGGCGCCCGGTTGGAGTATCGGACAGCACCGAGCACTCCGCCGCCCACCAACAGAACGACGGCAACCACCATTGCCTTGCGCCGAGTCCAGATCTGCTTCATCCTGGCGGTCGTTGGAAACGGAAACGCGATCATTGGAAACCGCCGGCAGTGGTGCTCTGGCCTGCGAGATCCACGTCAACCGCGGCAGAAAGGTCGGGCATCAGCCTGGTGTCGCTGCCCGAAATCGAGAAAACTACGGCGAAGATGCGAAGCTTGGAAGAGAAGTCACCGTCCCTGCCAATGGGAGCCATCTCTTCCAGCCTCGCCGGAAACACTAGCTCCGGGTAGGCATCGAGGTGCACCCTTGCCGTCTGGCCCACTTGCAAACTAAGGAAATCCTCCTGATTGACCGGCGCCCGCACTTCCATCCTGGAGGGATCGACGACCTGCATGAAAGGAACGCCGGGCCGGACTTGGTCGCCTTCCTGCACCTCTCCCATCTTTCCTTGCTTCCAGATCGTGTTCAGAACGACGACGCCGTCAATGGGGGAGTGGATCTGCATGAGTTCAGAATTCGCGCGCGCGTGCAGCATGGTTTCGCGGGTGCGGTCCCGCTGAATTTCCAGAATGCGAATCGCCGCTTGAGCCGCCTTGCGTTTTAGGCCGAAGGTCTCGCGAAGTTGTTGCAGGGTGGCCGTCGCCTCGTCAAGGTCCTCTTGGGCTTTTTCGGCATCGATGCGCGAGACGATCTCGACCTTCTGCATTTCTAGTTCGGTTTTGCTCAGATTGTCTTCCGCCTGCTTGATCTCAGTTTCATCTTTGGCGCGAGCTGCATTCTCTTTTGCTTGCTCTTCTAGTACCTGGTCGGCCAGCTTGCTGTGTTCCGCTTGCTTGTCGATGAAATCGCGCGCCTGGGCTTGGCGGTCGAACTCCACTAGCAGATCTCCGCGTTTTACGCGGCTTCCGCCCTGCGCCAGCTTGGTGATAGTGAGTGTGCCGACTTGCTCGCCTGCCAGAAGCGGCGCGAGGATGGCACGCGTTTGCACGGCTGCGGTTGTGCCCTTGAGACGCAGGGCGCGACCAGTAGCGGCGCGGGAATTCGAAGATTGCGAGCCACTCCCATTCGACCAGGGTTTCCTCTTTATACCCCCAAGCAAAAGCGCGCCCACGGCCAGCGCAACCACGGCCACTACGATCATGCCGCGCAGCGGCCCCTTGAACCAAGGGCCGCCACCCACGGAACCTTCTGGCGCCCTCTCCTCTTGTTCTCGCGGAGGGGCAGATTCAGTAGTTGCTTCGGCAGGAGATGAACGCATGCTCGATTGCTCTCGCGACAGCTTTCTCTGGGTCGGCCGAATACACCTGGGTTCTGGACAACCCTGTTGTCATTATCCAACAGAAGAGCCGTCTCGAAGCCTGGAAAATCCTCAAGAAACGCTCTTTATCAGGATCGGGATTGGCGCCCGTACTTGCAGTCTATTTTCACCTTTTCCTACGGGACTCTAAGTGATCTTCAAAAACGGAAAGGCAAGACATCACCTCTTCGGGTCGGCATCTCCGCGGCAGCTTCCCACTGAGGCGTTGCCCATGCCTCAGAAGTCCCGACCTGCAAGTTACGGCGATCCGGAGCGCATCGTCGGCACCGGTTACGACCCACCCGGCAGTTATGAACATGGCATGGCAGATCCAAGGCGCCTGGACAGATCCGGCAGCAAGGCGTGCGAGGTCAAGTCTGGCCTATTTCATAATTGGCGTACAAAGCCTGTTGCGATGCCGCTCGAACAAAGCAGCGGACAAGAGTGTCCGCTCCACATCGGCTCGCGTTGTTTGTGGTTGAGGACAATCCTGGCGTTTCCCGCCTGGCACGCCGTAGAGGTTCGCGTCACAACCAACCGTGACACACCTCACGGCGCTTGCGCTCGCCAAAGAGCACCCTCTTACGGGTAAGGAGGAGCTGGAGGTCCTCCTTCAGTCTGAGTCGGCAGTGCCGATGGTGCCGCCGGAGATCGCTGGCGTTTTCTTCACTTCCAGCTCGGCAGCACACGCGAGTTCCTTGTCTTCACATTTTCCAGTGGCCATCAAAGAATTGCGGCCAGGTCTGTCCATACGCGCCTCATCGGCCTGTGAAGTTGTGGAAGGATGTGGTTTCCCGATTAGGACCGCAGTTGCTTATGCCTTCTAACTTTTTCGCCTGGAGAAACTTCAATGCTGCATCTCGATACTGGTAACACAGGTTTCATGATTCTATGCACCAGCCTGGTCATGCTGATGACACCCGGCCTCGCATTTTTTTATGGCGGTCTGGTCGGGCGCAAGAACGTGCTCGCCATCATGATTCAGAGTTTTGTCTCGATGGGCTGGACGACAGTGATCTGGTACTTATACGGCTATTCGCTGTGTTTCAGCGGCGACTGGCACGGGGTCATCGGCAATTTCCACTACGCATGTCTGCGCGGGGTCGGTCTCAGTACCCCATCGCCGAACGACACCATCCCGGCATTTGTGTTCATTGCGTATCAGATGATGTTCGCCATCATCACTCCCGCGCTCATCTCGGGCGCGTTCACCAATCGAGTCACCTTCAAGGCATACATGCTGTTCCTGACCGCTTGGCTGACCTTCGTCTATTTCCCCTTCGTCCACATGGTTTGGGGTGGAGGCTTTCTGCAGAAATGGGGCGTGCTGGATTTTGCGGGCGGCATTGTGGTGCACAACATCGCGGGCGTCGCCGCTTTGGCTTCCGTGCTGTACGTGGGGAAGCGCCACACTGCGGACCGCGGCCCCCACAGCATCCCGCTGGTTGCTCTGGGAACCGGCCTGCTGTGGTTCGGATGGTACGGCTTTAACGCTGGCAGTGAAATGCGAGTCGATTCGGTGACTGCGACAGCATTTCTCAATACCGATTTGGCAGCCTCGTTCGCGGCCGTCGCCTGGTTGTTTGTGGCATGGTTCAACGAGAAAAAGCCCAAGTTCCTGGGCCTGCTGACTGGAGCCGTTGCCGGACTGGCGACCGTCACTCCCGCGGCCGGGTATGTTTCTCCCACCACCGCCGTCATCATCGGCTTAGTTTCTGGAGTGGTTTGCTACTACGCCGTTGAGATGAAGAACAAAATGCAGTGGGACGACGCGCTGGATGTTTGGGGAGTCCACGGTGTAGGCGGCTTCCTCGGCATCGTCATGCTGGGAATATTCGCCAACAAGGGATTTAATCCCAACGGCGCGGACGGACTGCTCTACGGCGATCCAACGTTCCTCCTGAAACAAGTCACGGCGGTGACTTTCTCGTCGGTATGGGCCTTCGTGTTTACCTATGCGATGTTACGAATCATCGACGCCTTCACGACGGTGAAAGTCAGCGAGATGAGCGAGGAAATGGGCCTCGATGAATCCATCCACGGCGAACATGCCTACGAGGAGATTACCGGCCGCAAGGATCTCTAACATGCAGGTCCACGCTAGCCGGGTTGAAACAGGTTGGCGGAAAATTGGGCGGTTTGTCCAGCGAATTGTCCGGCAGTCCCTCGCTAAATGGATCGTGGCCGGGATGATTGTGGCAGGGATGATCGTAGGATCATCCCTGCTGGCCCACTCTCAAACTGGTGAGCCCGCGCCTGCTCCGGCTTCGGCTCCGGTTGCCGTCACCGCCGATACAAAACCAGATGCAAAACCATGGTGGCGGGGCATCACAACCGACGGCTTCATGTCCTTCTCCTACACTTACAACGACAACGATCCCAGCTCTCGCATAAACCAGTTTCGGGTTTTCGACTTCAATGATGACGAACCCCAATTGGATGTCGCTGAACTGGTCGTCCAGCGCGCGATCAGCGCACCGAAACAATTTGGCTTCCGCCTCGACCTGATCGCAGGCTCTGGGGTCCCGAAGGTTACCGCCGCTTGGGGTCTCTTCCGCAACATGAGCACCGGAGTCGCGCACAATGTGGATATTCCGCAACTCTTTGTCAGTTACATCCTTCCCGTCGGGAAGGGTTTGCGTCTCGATGCGGGGAAGTACGTTACCCACATGGGATATGAGGTGATCGGCGGGTACGACGGTTATAACGACGAATTCAGCCGCGGGTTCATATTCGGTTACGGAACACCCTTTACCCATACCGGCCTCAAGGCGACCTATGCCTTCACCAACAAGGTCACGGCCATGGTTTCAATCTGCAATGGGTGGGACGACTTTAAGCGCCTTAACAATGGCTACACGGCCGCGGGACAGTTGGCGCTTACTCCTAGCAAGACCTCTACTGTGACATTCAACTTCATTTACGGCCCGGAACGCCGAAACGATACTCACGACCAGCGCGGCGTTTACGAATTGATCGGGACATGGAAACCGCTTTCGAAGCTCACCCTGGGCGGCGATGGAATCTATGGCCACGAGCAGAATGGCGTTGCCATCGGTCGCGACGCGTATTGGAGAGGACTAGCCGGATTCGCGAAGTACAGCCTTACGTCCAAGTTCTCGCTCGCATTCCGCGGAGAGGTTTTCAACGACGACGGTGGCACCCGCACCGGTACCGATCAAACTTTGCAGGGATTCACATTCACTCCCGAATACGATATGAGCGCCAAATTCTCGCGGCTGAACTCTCATTTCAAAAAGGCGGACGGAAAATTTGTGGTGCGGGGCGAGGTGCGTTGGGACCTGTCGAATAAGAATGTGTTCTTCGTAGGCAGGAATCCCACCTCGGACCGGCAGTTCACACGCGCGGTGAACTTGATCTACTTATTCTGAGGAGCGTCTTCCTGACTCGTGGAGAGACGGGAGTCCTCGCCCGTCCAGCGGAGCGAAGCTCCGCAGAGGCCGGAACCTCACCACGGAGACACAGAGAGAATCGGATAGGACACTTATAAGTGCCCGCTCCCAGGTCTCGAAAAGCGCGCGACCTGGGGCACCCGGCGGGGAAGCGGAAGTTCCTATCGGTGCACGCCTTAGCTAGGGATAGCTTTGATTAAGTTAGGAGCTGCGCCGGAACCAGGAATATAGTGCAAGGTGTCTCCGCAGACAGAAATGAGGGAATCGTGAAGAAGATCACACTTACTATCCTGCTGCTCATCTCAGCGTTGGCCTGGGCTGGGGGAGATCCGAATCCGGCCGAGTACACCATCAACGTCCACGTCAGTTCATCGCGCATAGACATAGAGCGCGGCTTTCAAGTACTGAATGTCCTCATCGACGGGAAAAAATATGAACTGGGGTCTGAGCTTCGCATTAGCCGGTTATTGGCGCTCGGCGACTACAAGGCGAAGCTCGTACAAGATGAGCACAAGACCACCTACGATTCCTACCAAGTCTATGAGCTCTTGTTCTCCGACAAGAAGACCAGAAAGTTCCTTCTCGTCGGGCAGACGGAATGACAGCACTTGCGGAGCCGGACTAATTCAATGTCGAGGCCCAAAGTGAAAACTGACTTCAGTTGTCGCGACCGACGGCTTCCCGTCAACCAACTGGGGCTCATAAACGTACTGCTTCACGGCAGCAACGACAGGACTTATGAACGGTTCATCGCCACCGACAACCTTGACATCCTGAACTTTGCCGTCCGTACCGATGGTAATGGTCAGATAGACTGACCCCGGTTTACCCGCCAATTCTGGCGGCAACTGCGGCTCAGCACCGGACACCTTGCGAGGCGCGAGCACCAACACACCCTTGTCGTTCACGATGCTAGTCCGAAACTCCGGCCGATCG
>Ga0116120_1002340_pt1 | contig 11613 bp, 8 predicted proteins | sample June2015DPH_11_1_3_FD_89724 | JGI IMG/M metagenome (GOLD analysis project Ga0116120, IMG submission 89724) | Peatland microbial communities from SPRUCE experiment site at the Marcell Experimental Forest, Minnesota, USA - June2015DPH_11_150 | ecosystem: Environmental > Terrestrial > Soil >... | reverse complement strand
TGTAATGCCGGCGGCAGAACCCGCGCCGCGTCCGGACACATACTCGTTATTGCGCGATGTTTTCCACGCCTCCATCGTTCAAGAATTTGGTGGTGTAGATTTCGGACAGGTCGGCATGAAGCTGGATGACGAGCCATTCAAAATCTTTCCGGATAAAAACCTCCTCGAAGCCATTCCATCCCAAGGGCAACCTGCCGATACTGGAGATGCTTTGGTCACCACACTCTACCATCGTTACCTTCCATTAATTCGCTACCGGCAAGGCGATGTGCTCCGGGGTGTGCAGCGAATGGAGCATGGACATGTTCATGCGTTTGCGGAACTGGCGGGAAGAGCCAACGACATGGTAACCCTGACTAGCGGTGCCATGATTCACAGTGTTGCCTTTCTCCACTGTATCCACCAAGAGCCTGCGGTCTTGAACGGGCAGTTGCTGGTTGATGAGGGGGGAACAACGCTTCGTTTGGTTACCACCGATGGTTATGATCCTGCCTGTGAGGCGCGCATCAGACACCGATTCAGGCAGCTCGACGCCAGCTTGAGCCAGCTTCGCATTGACAGGGCTTGTGATTTGGAAACCAGCATTGCGGGCAAACGCCGATGGTTTGTGGATAAACGCACTCATTAGGAAACAAAGTCAAGACAATGCGAGTCGCAGTTTTAATTTGGCGTTTGGGTCCGTATCATCACGCGCGCCTTAATGCGGCGGGCAAGGTCGCGGAAGTCTTCGCCATCGAAGCCTGTGCCTTGGATAACACCTACGCTTGGGAAAAGCTGGAGGGGGCAGTTCATTTTACGAGGATTACTCTACAGGAGCGAGATCCTGCCGGGCGCCGCGAGAAGCGGGAGTTTCGGGATCGGATGTTTCGCGCCCTGGACAAGCTTAATCCAGAGGTTGTGGCCATCCCCGGCTGGTCATTTGTAGATTCATTAAGTGCATTGTCGTGGTGTGTGTCCAGGCGTAAACCGGTTGTCGTAATGTCAGACAGCACAAGCAGTGACTCTCCCCGCGCTTTTTGGAAAGAGGCCATTAAGCGGCAGGTTGTAAAATTGTGTTCTTCGGCTTTTGTGGCAGGAACTCCACACACGGAATATATTAGTGCGTTGGGTATGCCGCCCGGGCGAATTTTTCTCGGCTATGACGCGGTGGACAATGAGTATTTTTCCAAAGGGGCTGAAGAAGTCCGTAGTCCGCGTAAAGCCGCAGAGCAGCAACGCGGCGAGCAGTCGTCCGTGGTCCGTGGTCAGTACGGGCTTCCGGAGAACTATTTTCTGGCGAGCGCGCGGTTTGTGGAGAAGAAAAATCTGCCGCGATTGATTGAAGCGTATGCGCGATACCGCAAGATGGTGGACAACGGACTACAGGACAACAAGACCACAGGACCGTCAGTAGTCAGTAGTCCCGTGGTCAGTAGTCCTTCCCCAGTGGTCGGTGGTCCCGTGGTCAGTGGTCGGCCTTCGGCCCCGTGGTCTTTGGTCCTTCTTGGCGATGGCCCTTTGAAATCCGACCTCTGTCATCTGATCTCTGACCTCGGCTTGCAGCACTCCGTGCTGCTGCCCGGTTTTAAGCAGTATCCTGACCTTCCAGCTTACTACGGCTTGGCAAGTGCCTTCATCCACGCCAGCACGACAGAGCAATGGGGCCTCGTTGTGAACGAGGCGATGGCGTCCGGTTTGCCAGTGCTGGTTTCCAACCGCTGCGGTTGCGCGCAAGATTTGGTTCGTGAGGGCGTGAATGGTTTCACCTTCGATCCTTACAACGTCGAAGAGATGGCCAATGTCATGTTGCGGCTCACCGAAACACCGAAGCACCGTCTCACTGAGATGGGCGACGCCAGTCGCCAGCTCATTTCCGCCTGGGGCCCAGAGCGGTTTGCCAGGGGGCTGCATGACGCCGCAGAAACGGCATTGAAGAATCCGCCTCCCATCGCCACCGTGTATGACCGCTTGTTGTTGATGGCGCTGATTTACAAATGAAAATCTGCTTTATGACGGCGTCGCTTTCGCGGGATGCCGGCGGATTGTTTCAGAGCGTCCGCGGGCTGGCGCAGAGTTTGGTTGGCCCAAATCATAATATCTTCGTGCTGGGTGTTCGGGACAAGCACACGGCGGCAGATATTGAAGCCTGGAAGCCTGTTACACCCCAAGCTTTCGCCGTGTATGGACCGGAACGGTTCAGCTATGCGCCCGGGCTTAAGAATGGGCTTAAGAAAGGCAATCCGGATATTCTTCAACTGCACGGGTTGTGGAGGTATCCTTCGATAGTTGCCGCTTGCTGGCATCGGCAAACCGGGAAACCATACATCGTGCACCCGCACGGGATGCTGGACCCTTGGGCCGTCAGGAACTCGCATTGGAAGAAGGTCCTCGCCGGCATGTTGTACGAAAACACCATGCTCCGTAACGCAGGCTGCATCAGAGCTTTGTGCCAATCCGAGGCAGAGTCCATCCGGAAGTATGGCCTTCGAAATCCAATCTGTGTCATACCGAATGGAACTGACGTTCCGGAAATCGGAAAGCATCCGCCTGCGCAAAGCTGCGGCGCGACATGGAAATCGGAAATCGGAAACCCGCCGTGGGCGGGCTACGTCGAACCAGGGCGAAAGGTCCTGCTTTATTTGGGACGCATCCATCCGAAGAAGGGGCTGCCTAATTTGCTGCGAGCGTGGAAAGCCACCCTCAACCCCCCGCTCGCGATTTATCGGAGTCAACCCTCAACCAACAACTGGCTCTTAGCCATTGCCGGCTGGGATGAGATAGGACATGAGGCCGAACTCAAGCGACTGGCAACCGAACTGGGAATCGCCTGGGGTGACGTGCGCACAGGCGGGACGACAGGACAACAGGACAACTCCGATAAATCGCGAGCGGGCAGACAACGGACTGTCAGGAGTCAGCAGTCAGTGGTCCGTGGTCCGTGGTCAGTAGTCCCTCAACAGTGGTCAGTGGTCTTTCTTGGCCCCCAGTTTAACGAGGCCAAATCGGCTTGCTACCAGCATTGCGATGCGTTCATCCTGCCCTCCTTCAGCGAAGGGTTGCCCATGGTGATTTTGGAAGCCTGGGCTTACGGGAAACCGGTGGTGATGACGCCGGAATGCAACTTGCCCGAGGGTTTTTCGGCGCGTGCCGGCATCAGGATTACCACCGACGTTGAAGGAATCGCCCGCGGTTTGACTGAACTCTTTGGCATGAGCGCGCAGGAGTTAAACGAACTGGGGCAGAACGGGCTGCGCTTGACGGAGGAAAAGTTTAGCTGGCGCACAATCGCCAGGCAGTTGCTTGCGGTTTGTGAATGGCTCGTGTGTGGAGCATCGAGGCCGGATTGCGTTTATGTGGACTGAACCGGAATTCTTTAACCGCGGATTACACGGATTACGAGGATAGAACTTATGGTGTTGAATCAAGTTAACCTGTCCGGCTACCGTGCAGCAGGTTTTGACCGTGGTGCCTCGCGTTTCAAGGAAACGTTGTGGGTGCTGGTGCGCTGCCTGTTTTTTGCGCCGTCACTGCCAATGCCCAGTGCGCTCCGCGTTTTCTGGCTGCGATGGTTCGGCGCGAAAATCGGGAAGGGCGTCGTCATCAAACCACAAGTCAAGATTACATTTCCGTGGAAACTGGAGATGGGGGACCATGTCTGGCTGGGAGAGGAGTGCTGGCTGTTGAATCTGGAGCGAATCACCATCGGGAGCAACGTGTGCATTTCGCAACGTGCGTTTCTCTGCACGGGCAGTCACAACTACAAATCGCCGGCATTTGATCTCATCGTGAAACCAATTCAAGTTGAGGAGGGCGCGTGGATTGGCGCCGGCGCGTGGGTTGGTCCCGGCATTCGGGTGGGCACGCATGCAGTTTTGACGGCGGGATCAGTGGCGACAAGTGATTTGCAACCGTTCGGCATCTACCAAGGCAATCCAGCGGTTCTCATCAAGCAACGGATCATTTCTTCCGCCGCCGGCTCAAATTTATGATGCGCCGATTCCGTTACTATTTTTGGGGGGCGTTCGGCTTATTGCTCATAGCCGCAATCTTCCTGGGACTGACGGCTTTCTTTTTTCCACAACAAGTTTTGACAGTGGACAGCGGGCCGGTGGAAGCGGACGCCTTGGTGGTGCTGGGCGGCAAACCCGACCGGGCTGTCCGCGCGGTAGAATTGTTCAAGCAGGGCGAAGCGCCGGAAATCCTGGTCAGCGGGAAAGATGATTGCGTGTCGAATGAGAAGCTGCTGAGAAAGGAGGGCGTACCTGAAAAAGTCATCACGCTGGAATGTAATTCGCGCACGACGCGGGAGAACGCGGAGTTCAGCATCGCCATCCTTCGCGCGCAGCATATCAAGAGCGCGGTCATAGTGACGTCGTGGTATCATTCGCGGCGGGCGCTGGCGTGCTTTGAGCATTACGCACCGGACTTGAAATTTTATTCGCGCCCCTCTTATGCCGGATACCTGCGCAAAGTGCAAGGTGCAGAGGGCAAAACCAAGAGGGCAGAACGCAAGGCGCAGGAAGGTTACGTCAAATCGGAATATCTGAAACTGCTCGGTTACTGGATCCGGTATGGGGTGTGCCCGATTTAGTTCATGGTTGAGAGTTGAGAGTTGATAGTGGAAAAAATCCGTATCTGTTCGCCTAATCCGTGTCCAGATTTGCCATGTTCTATTTCAGCGTTTCGGCTTTCACTTTGACCGAAGCCTCGGTGGCAACGGACGACCTGCAACCTTGTGGCATCTATCGTGGCAACCCCGCTGTGCTGCTCAAACAAAGGGTCATTTCGGCCGGGGTGTGAGTTGTTTTTTAAGGGATTAAACGTGTTAAATGCTTAATACTGAGCAAATAGCAAAGATGCTGTCCAGCGTTGGCGCGGTTTGTGCTGGAGGTTAATTTGTGTTCCGCGTTGTTTGAGGTTAACTTGAGGTTCGCGTGTTGGAAATTGGACGATTGATATGAGCACCTGGATGAGTAATTGGAACCGGCTCCGGATTCTGTGCGCAACTTTATTGATTCTCTGGGCTGGGGGCGGGGCGATGCAGGCCGCGAAGCTTGATCCGGTTGCTTGGAAGATTTATCCACTGCATGTGCCATTGCCTCCAACCGGGTTGTGGGTGATGACAAACCAGATTGCACCGTCCGGCACCAATCCCGTGACGCCGGGTTCGCCAAACGTGCTGACGGACCTCACGGACAATAACCCGGCAACCTACGTCACGCTGACCAACCCGATTGGACTGTTCATTGACTTGGGGCAAACCAATGTCGTGGACCGTGTATTCCTCATCGGCGGCAACCACACAAATTTGAACGTCTGGCCTAACTGCTTTCAGAACCAGACCAATCCGCCTCTGGGATTAATCGTCGTTTCCATCGGCAATTCCCATTCGATGATGAAGCAGGTCGGCACATGGACTGTGCCTTATGACGCCGGGAACCCGGTGGATACGGAAGTGGATTTGCGGTTCAGCCCGGCAGCGGGACGTTATGTGCAGATTCAATTGCAAACCAATGTGACTTGGGGTGCGAATTACTGGCCGGGTGCCGCACAGTCGTTTATCCTGTCAGGGCAAACGCCTCCTCCGACCAACCTGACGTGGAATGTTGGTGAGGTGGAGCTTTACGGCTTTCGTGGACCGATGACGAACCTCAATGCTGTGGTTTGTGATAGCTTCATAAACTTTCTTTCACTGAGTAATCTTACACAACAGCCGTTGCAAATAGCAGCCTTGGATTTGAGTTATTATTTGGGAGAACTTACCGGAACTCCGCATCCGATTATTACCTCTTCCCAAACCAACCTTTATCCCGGAACAATTTACAGAATAGTGGATTTAAAGTCACTTGCACCGGATTACAACACGATGATGGCCAACATTGCTTTGAGTGCATTGCCAACCAATCCGATTGTTTCGGTTGTCGGGCGTGAGGTTCGGTTTTCGGGATGGCCCTATCGTTGTGTGGATTGGGGTGTCTGGGAGTTTCTGGAACGGCAGGGAGTTCGCTGGGTTTATCCGGACGGGCATGGAGATTTCGTGCCCACCGGCAGCGGGGTAAGCCTGAGCATGCTGCCCCTGCAGGTCGAACCTTCCGCCATAAGCATTTACGCGAACTTCAATTGCAGCTCACTCCATCCGTGGCCCGATTATATGTTGCAGTCAGTTCGGCAGGAGTATTTATATCCGTGGCGCAACCGTTGGAATGGCACTTTTGGAGGAGGAAATGGCCCGCTAGGTGGGGCCGAGATTCCAAAGATGTCATCTCCCGGTGGGACTGTGAATACCAATTACACGGAAGGCTTCGTTGGATATCCGCACAATTTCAGCAGCGTGGTGCCGAATCGTATTCTGGAATTGCCACAGTCACCTTATACAAACTGGTGGGGATGGACGAACATTAGTCTGGCATCAATAGTTAATCCGACCAATAATCCTACCGGCTCCCAGCCGAATTGGATAATGGACGACCCGGCCCTTATTTCCTGGGTGGTAAATAAGATGATCAATTGGGCTGCAGTAAATCCCTCGGCTTGTTCAGGGCCGTTGAATATAGTTCATTGGCTTCGTCCAATCAATCTTCTGCCTTTGGATGCCTGCACTTATTCTCAAGACCCTCTGACCCTAGCTTCAAACGGGCCAGTGCAATTAAATCCAGTGCCGTGGGGGGGCACAATGGAAACTCAAGCTTATTCCGGGGCTTACTACAGTTTTGTGACGGCGGTGGCAGATCAAGCGCAGCAGAACGGTTATACAGGTCTTGTTGGTGCTCTGGCCTATTCGGATGTGTTTGCTCCACCGACCAATATCGCTTCTTTTCCAAATAATGTGCAGGTGGAGGTTTGCATTTATGGGGCGCCCAACCTGCTGATGACTGACCCAGCCAACGCGGGAATGAAAGCCGCGCTGGATGGCTGGCATTCTGCATGTGCGCATCTGGCAACTTATGGTTATGCACTTCTGCATACAGACAGTCCAGAGCCATATCCACAATTACTCGTGCCATTGGTTGCGGGTACAGTTGACCAAGCCCAATACTTCGCCAGCATCGGGGCGCTGGATGGCGGTTGTCAGGCAAATTTGGGCAGTCTTCCGTACAATCCGTGGAATTATTACGCTTGGCCGCGAATCCGATGGAATACAAACCAAATCGCGGGCCAGTTGGAGACGGAATTTTTCAATGGCTATTTTCGTGAAGCCGCCACTCCCATGCTGGCTTATTATCAAACTTTGGAAAATTACCAAGTCAGCAACGGTGTAAATATGTTTTATAAGGGTTCTGCCTATGGAATTATGCCAAACTCGTTTCCAGTAAATGTTTTGGCCGCAATGCAGACAAACTTGGCAGCCGCAGCACAGCAGGCGACGAATTGGTATGTGATTGACCGCGTGGCCGATATGCAAAACGAATTTACTTGGGTAGTCACTAATGCTGGATTTTCAATAGCAGGTTTAACAAATTTTGCACTATATCAAACGATAGGTTCAACCACCAACTCATACACTGTCAATTTAACAAACATGGTGATGTTTAAACCCTCTTATATAAGTGGGAACAGCATTCTATTCTATTCCGGGCCGCCTCCATATTGGGAATTTTGGTCGGCGGGTCAACTACAGGAGACTTTTAATGTTATGACAGCAGGAACTTATAGCGTGTCCATTTCTGCAAGAGGTGTTGCATCTGCAAATGTCTGGCCCGTTATGAATCTCTATTTTAGTCCGCAGGGATATGGGTCTGTGACTGTGAATACTGCGACAGATTCCACATACAATTTTACGTTTACAATCCCTGCCGGAGTCTGGGAGTTGGTGATTAACTACAATAATTCTGCCTTGGCTGGTGCGCGCAATTTGATTATCGACAACATTCAGATTAGCCAGCAGTGAAGGTTCTGAACCTGAACCTCCCGGCATTTACCGCTGCAACCCGGCAGTCGTTTTGAGGCCCCGAATCATTTCGTCGGAAGAGATCTCCAAACCGATCTCTCAATGAGAACCGGAACAAACTCCGCTTGCGGCGCGCTCGGAAGCCGTTAAACCACAGAGAACGCAAAGAACACAGAGATCGTGTCGCGGCAACCGCGAAATACTTGACGCGGCGGAGCCGCAACCCAAGTAGCGCAGACTGCCAGTCTGCCGTTTCGCCGACTGGTAGTCGGCGGCAACACTGTATCTGGAGCGCGGCTTGTCTCAAGCCGCAGCACCGGCAAATGCAAGACTAGGTTGGATAGTTTTTTGAACCGCTCTCCGCGAATGGAGCTGCTGCGGGTTGGGACAACTCGCGCTCCGGTGGTCGTACAGATACTGTGCTACTTTGCACCCTGCCGTACCTTCCAAAAGTTTGCGCAAGGCTTGTCTCACCGAAATCCGATGAAGGCGGAAGTGACGCGCCTTACCAAGTAATCAAGCAAAACCAGTTCGAAACTTTTATCCCATGACCGCACCAAAACAACCAGTCCCCACCACGACAGCCGACAAGAAGGTCAAATTTGCCGTTCTTTTTTCTCCTCCGGTGCTGAAGTGGGTCATCGTATTGTTGCCGCTCGCCTACCTCTGGTTCCGGCTGATCAACAACCTGTGGCCGGAGTGGACAACCAATCCGCAATATGGCTATGGCCTGCTGGTCCCTTTTCTTTGCCTCGGCCTGCTGGTGCGACGATGGCAAGCCGTGCGGACCACGGGACTACTGACGACGGGACTACAGGACTACGAGACAACGGGATCACAAGACCGGAGAGCGGAGGTCCGCGTAAAGCCGCAGAGCAGCAACGCGGCGAGCAGTGGTCCGCGTAAAACCGCAGAGCGGCCACGCGGCGAGCAGTGGTCCGTGGTCTGTAGTCCATGGTCCGTGGTCCGTAGTCAATGGTCCGTAGTCTTGTTATTTGCCTTCCTGGCCTTTCTCTACCTGCCAACCCGCTTGATCGTAGCCGCAGTCCCGGAATGGAGACCCATTCAGTGGTCGCTCGGCATCGAAGTCATCGGGCTTACGCTCTATGTGATATACGTGGGCATGGGACGAGGCTGGCTGCGGCAGTTGGCGTTTCCGATTTGTTTCTTTTTCGTTGCCATCCCCTGGCCGTCGCCCATCGAAAATCCAATCATTCAACATCTGACGCGGGCGAGCGCCGCCATCGTGATTGAATTGCTCGGATGGGTGGGCGTGCCCGCGCTGGCCCACGGCAACGTCATCGAGGTCAGCACCGGCATGGTGGGAATTGACGAGGCTTGCAGCGGCATTCGCTCCTTTCAAAGCAGTCTGATGATATCCCTTTTCTTCGGGGAATTTTATCGTTTGAGCCATTGGCGCCGCGGGTTGCTGGTTCCGATGGGGTTTGTATTTTCCGTGGCATTTAATGTGTGCCGCATGTCGCTGCTGACGCTGGTCGCCGCGAAAAAAGGGGTGGCCGCCATTTCCCAATACCATGACGAGGCGGGAATCACGATCGCGATCCTTTGCACACTGGCGCTCTGGGGGGTGGCCATTTTATTAAGAAGTCCAAAGTCCAAAGTCCAAAGTCCAAAGTTGGAAGCACAGGAATCAGCGACCGCGGACCACAAGACCATGGACAACGGACCTTCTGTGGTCGGTGGTCCCGTGGTCGGTAGTCCCGTGGTCGGTAGTCCTTCCCCAGTGGTCGGTGGTCCGGTGGTCCGTGGTCCCTCCTCAGTGGTCAGTAGTCAGTCGTCCGTGGTCCGTGGTCCGTGGTCAGTAGTCAGTAGTCCCTCCCCTGCGGTCAGTAGTCCTTCCCCAGTGGTCAGTGGTCAGTGGTCAGTAGTCCGCAGTTTGGCTCTTTCGCTATTGATTTGGTTGGTCTTGGTCGAATCCGGTGTCCAAATCTGGTATCGCACCCGCGAGGCGCACCTGATACCCGGTCCGGCCTGGACCCTGACTTTTCCCCAGGACAATCCAACCTTGAAGGACCTGCCAATGGATGCAACCACGCGATACCTGCTGCGTTTCGATGAAGCCAAACAAGCCGCGTGGACTGAGCCTGATGGAACGCAATGGGAGGCTTTCTACTTCAGTTGGTTGCCGGGCCGGGTGGCAGGGTACCTCGCCAAAAGGCACACCCCGGAGATTTGTCTTGCGGCAACAGGTGTAAAGCTCCTTTCAGGCCCGAAATTAACCATGATGAATATCAATGGTGTGGAGTTGCCCATCCGCAGTTACGAGTTCGAAACCGAAAATGGCATCATCCAGGTCTTCCATTGCCGCTGGGAAGCCGGCGTTGGGAGTGAGGCCTATGTGGAGCATGAGTCCGCGCGATACAATCTGATACGTGCAATCTGGGCCGGCCGGGGCAACAAGGGACAGAAGGTTTTGGAGTTTATCATTTCGGGCATGGATGATCCGGAGCAGGCAAAACAAGCCCTTGCACGCGAACTGGAGAAATTGATCAAGGTGGAGGGAAGCGCAGCAAATCAGACAGCAGAAAGTAGCCTGTGAAATAGGCAAGGCCACTTCACGAGCCGGGGAAAACAAAAATGAATTTCAGCTTTCCATGTCTCGCCAGAGCGAAGCGGCGGCGGAAGCTTTCCCAATTTCTGCTTTTTAAATGAAAGCCAGGAAGGTATTCGTGAGCGGCTGTTTTGACACGCTGCACAGCGGTCACATCCGTTTTCTGGAAAAGGCCGCCGAGTACGGCGAGGTGTATGTTGCTCTGGGTGCGGATCTGACGGTCATGGACTTGAAGGGGCGGGCGCCGGTCACCACGGAAAGCGAACGCAAATACATGCTTGAAGCTGTCCGCCACGTGAAGAAATGCGTGATCAGCCGGGGCACCGGCATCATGGATTTTGTGGACGAACTCAAACGGATCAAGCCGGACATTTTCATCGTCAATGAAGATGGCAATACGCCGGCCAAGGCTGAACTGTGCCGGCAAATGGGGATCAAGTATCTGGTCTTGAAACGTGATCCGAGCGGCAACCTGCCGGCTCGTTCGACGACCAGTCTGCGCACGGAATGCCGGATTCCATACCGGCTCGATCTGGCGGGTGGCTGGCTGGATCAACCCTTCGTTTCCAAGCATGGTGCCGGACCGGTGCTGACCATCAGCGTCGAGCCAACCATGGAATTCAACGAAAGAAGCGGCATGGCATCCAGCACGCGCCGGCGGGCCATTGAATTGTGGCAGACGAACATCCCCACTGGAGACCGGCAGAAGCTCGCGCGGGTTCTCTTCTCGTACGAAAACCCGCCCGGAACAAAAGAATTTTCCGGATCGCAGGATGCCATCGGGATTGTGTTCCCAGGATTGAACCGGCTGGATTATCACGGCGATTTCTGGCCGAAGCGAATCGTTTCGATCGATGACGAGACAACGTTGCGGTGGCTGGAGGCGCATCTGTGCCTGGTTCCTTTGGGGCCGCGCAAGCCCGGTTTCGCTGTGTACAAGGGCAAACGCATCACTCTTGGGCGCGTCCAGGCACTGGCGCGCGCGGCAGATGGCTGTTGGACGGCCATTCGAAATTTCAACCTGGACGAGTTCGGGCGTTGTTTTCGGGATTCGTTCGAGTCGCAGATCAGCCTTTTCCCGGGCATGATCACCAGGGATGTGCGGGCGACGATTTCACGTTATGCGAACATGGCGTGCGGCTGGAAATTATCCGGAGCCGGCGGGGGCGGTTAT
>Ga0116120_1002326_pt1 | contig 11663 bp, 10 predicted proteins | sample June2015DPH_11_1_3_FD_89724 | JGI IMG/M metagenome (GOLD analysis project Ga0116120, IMG submission 89724) | Peatland microbial communities from SPRUCE experiment site at the Marcell Experimental Forest, Minnesota, USA - June2015DPH_11_150 | ecosystem: Environmental > Terrestrial > Soil >... | reverse complement strand
GGGCATGGAGTGGGCGCGGTATCCGAGCGCTTCGATTTTCTGGCAAACGGCGCGGACCTGGTCTTCGGTGGCCTGCGCTTGCATGACGACGAGCATAGTGAATACCCCGAGTCAATAAGTCTAGCGTCCGGTGTGGCGAAGGGCAATCGATGTGGGGAGAACATGACAGGATGGAATATGCACCCCCAGTTTTCTCACGACCGTTGTGAGTGATGGAACATGGTTCAACCGTTCAACCAACGTGCAGGAGGGGGCAAAACGGGTGTAGAAGTTTTGCCGTTTTCGAAGTAAAAAAAAGGAAATCTCGGCTAAATGTCACAGACAGGCTCAGCCGTTTTCAACATACTGTCTGAGTCAGCGCCGCTGCAGTTCGGTGCCGATCGCCAGCAACTCCCAAGGAGGTCGAGATGCGTTCCTACTTCTTCTGCGTGTGGGTAGTACTCTTCTGCGTCGGCGGCTTTTCCCAGTCAACTCCCAAAATCTCCAAGGAGGGTCAGCAGTGCCTGGAGTGTCACAGCAGCAGCACCCCCGGCGCCGTCGAGCAGTGGGGCGAAAGCGCTCATGCCAAGGCGAGTGTGGATTGTTATTCCTGCCACCAGGCCAACCCGGGCGATCCCGCTACCTTCGACCACTACGGCCTGAAGATCGCCGTGATCGTGACTCCTTACTACTGTGCCCGCTGCCACAAGTCCGAGGTGGACCAGTTCGAAAAGAGCCGGCACGCCGACGCCGCCCACTTCATCGGCTCTCTCGACAACGTGTTGGGTGAGGTCGTGGAAGGTGGGCCGGCGGCTATGAATGGCTGTCGCCAGTGCCACGGCGGTGAAGTGAAATATGTAGGCGACGGCAAGTTCGACTTCTCCACCTGGCCCAACAGCGGCATCGGACGCATCAATCCCGACGGCAGCAAGGGAAGTTGCGCCGCCTGCCACGGCCGGCATTCTTTCAGCTCGGCCCTGGCCCGCCAGCCGGAGAACTGCGGCAAGTGTCATCTGGGCCCGGACCATCCCCAAGCCGAGATCTACGCCGAGTCCAAGCACGGCATCCAGTTCCGCGCGAATATCGCCAAAATGAACCTGGATTCGAAGTCCTGGGTTCGTCGGCAAGGACTACTCCGCCGCCCCTACCTGCGCCACCTGCCACATGAGCGCCACCCGCGACCAGAAGATCACCCATGACGTCGGCGACCGCATCAGCTACACCCTGCGCCCAGTGGTGAGTTTCAAACTGGAGAACTGGGAGAAGCGGCGCGCCGCCATGCAGGATGTGTGCTCCAGTTGTCACGCCACGGGGTGGATCGAGAACTTCTACAAGCAATACGAGGGTACCGTCGATCTCTACAACGAGAAGTTCGCCAAGCCGGCCAAGTCCATCATGGAGAAGCTCTACGCCAGCGGCAAACTCACCAAAACTCCCTTCGACGAAAAAATCGAATGGACCTACTACGAGCTGTGGCACCACCAGGGCCGGCGTGCCCGCATGGGTACCGCCATGATGGGTCCGGACTACACCCAGTGGCACGGTTTCTATGAAGTGTCGAAAACCTTCTACACCGAGTTCATCCCCGAAGCGGAAAAACTCATGCCGGGCGTGACCGCCGACGTGATGAAGAGCGACTACCACAAATGGACGCAGGGCCTGACGCCCGAACAGATCCAGCAGCAGATCGAGTTCTACAAGAAGCGCTATAACCAGTAAGCGTGTGGCGCGGACCTGAATAGCCCTGAGTACGAACTTGCGCAGGCGAGCGTTGCTCTGTAGCATCTTCCAACCATTTCCCAGCGACGGAGCGGCGCGCTTTTTGTGATTTGTAACCGAACTTAGGTCCTCTAAAATCACATTTCTCAGTGACCCCCATCACGGTCGGTCATTGCTCCCTCCGCTAGTATGAGATGTATTCGTTTAAGAAGAAGCTGATCCGCCTGCCGCAACTGGGTCGCGAATGGGGAATTCCGTCCGCGCCAGGAACGCGGCGGCCGTTCCCTTCCGGAGGAAGGCTATGCCCACGCTATCTTCTGAACGTCGCAACGTCGAAGAGCAGACGTTCATTGATGGAGTCATCAATCGCCGCGCTGGCCGCCCCGGCGCGTTGCTCAGCATCCTACAAGCTGTGCAGGATCACAACCCCCATAAGTACCTTCCGCTGGACACGCTGCGCTACATCGCAACCAAGACCCAGATACCGTTTTCGCGCGTTTACAGCGTCGCCACTTTCTACGCTCTGTTTAATCTCGATCCCCAAGGGAACAACACCATCTGCATCTGTCGCGGCACCGCCTGCCACACCCGCGGTTCCCGCAATCTGCTGCAGAGCGTGCGCCTCGAACTCAAACTTGGGTTGGAGGATCCGGGCGACACCGGCGACGGCGACAAAGTCTTGCAAACCACGCCCGACCAGAAGTTTACCGTGCGCACGGTTGCCTGCTTTGGGCAGTGCGCGATGGCGCCGGTCGTCGAAGTGAATCATCGAATCCGCGGGCATGTGAACGAGCGCACCCTGGAACGCGAAATCCAAACGATTCAGAAAGAGAGTGAGTGATGCCTCGAATCCAGGACATTGGAGCTTTCAGTGCGGTCCGTGAAGCGGGGCTCGCCAAGCTTCTTCCTCCCGTTCCCCGGGTCGCGATCGGGATGGGGACTTGCGGCCGGGGCAATGGCGCCGAGGGTTTGCAGCACGCCTTTGCGGAAGCGATTCAGCGCAGCGGGATGGATGTCTTCCTGACCGGCGTCGGCTGTTTCGGGGCTTGTTTCGAGGAGCCGCTGGTGAATGTGCGGCTGCCCGGCAAGCCACTGCTGATCTTGCGGCGGGTTCAGGCAGACGATGCCCTCCGCATCTTGCACGATCTTTCCATGGGAAACATCACTCCCGAACATATCTACTGCAAGATCGAGGAATGGGAACACATCACCGGCAACCTGAGATATGGACGCGGGTACCCGGAAGTACCGTCCTGGAACGATGTGCCGTTCTTCAAGGGCCAGAAGAAAATCGTTCTGCGCAACTGCGGGCTCATCAATCCGGACGATATTGAGGAATACATCGGCGTCGGAGGATATCAGGCGCTGTACAAGGTTTTGATTGACGGACGGCCCGAGGTCGTGATCGAGCAAATCAAGGCATCGAAACTGCGCGGTCGCGGCGGTGCCGGGTTTCTGACCGGCAACAAGTGGGAGTTCCTCAACAAAGCCAAGTCCGATCGCAAGTACATCATCTGCAATGCCGACGAGGGCGATCCCGGCGCTTACATGAACCGCAACGAGATCGAGAGCGATCCTCACGCACTGTTGGAAGGCATGATCATCGGTGCCTACGTCATGGGCGCCACCGAGGGAATCGTTTACGTCCGCGCCGAGTATCCTTTGGCAGTGCATCGGCTGAACCGGGCGATTGAGCAGGCCCATGAATATGGCATGCTCGGCGACAACATCCTCGGGCGTGGATTCAAGTTCGACATAGAAGTGGTCGAGGGAGCCGGCGCTTTCGTCTGCGGGGAAGAAACAGCTCTGATCGCATCTCTGGAAGGCGAAGCGGGACGGCCGCGGCCCCGGCCTCCATTTCCCGCGCAGAAAGGACTCTGGGGTCATCCCACCAACATCAACAATGTTGAGACCTGGTACAACATCACGCCGATCGTGACCCGCGGCCCGGCCTGGTTCAGCGAAACGGGCAGTCCGAAAAGTTCGGGAACCAAAGTCTTCTCCCTGGTCGGAAAGGTGCGCAACACCGGACTGGTGGAGATGCCGTTGGGCACGCCGCTGAAAACCTTCGTCTACGACATCGGTGAAGGAGGGGTTGCCGGCCGCGCCATCAAGTCCGTGCAGACGGGCGGTCCCTCGGGTGGATGTATTCCCATCGAGATGTTCGACACGCCCGTGGACTATGAAAGCCTGGCGCAGTTGGGCTCGATCATGGGATCGGGCGGCATGGTGATCATGGATGAAGAGAACTGCATGGTGGATGTGGCGCGCTTCTTCATCGAGTTCACCCATTCCGAATCGTGCGGCAAGTGCATCCCTTGCCGGGTCGGTTTGAACAAATCCCTGCGCATCCTGAATCGCCTCACCGAGGGCGCCGGGACCATGCACCACCTGGAACTTCTGGACGAGTTGAGCCGCTACATTCGCGAGTGCTCGCTCTGCGGGCTGGGGCAGACCGCGCCCAACCCTGTCCTGACCACGCTGCGCCACTTCCGCAACGAATTCGAGGACCACATCGTCGCCCGCCGTTGCCTGGCCGGAGTGTGCGAGGAACTGGCCCTCTCGCCCTGCGAAAACAGTTGCCCGCTGCACATGAATATCCCGCGCTTCCTGCAGTTGTACAAAGAGCAGCGGCTCGACGATGCGTTCGAATCCGTCATCATGGACAATCCTCTCCCGTCCTCGACCGGACGGGTCTGCCAGCATCCCTGCGACAACCGCTGCCGCCGCCTGACATTGGACGAAGCGGTGAACATGCGCGAAGTCCACCGCTTCATTGCCGATTCGGTTTTCAACTCCGACCGGCGCGACGAGATGTTCAAGCGTATCCTCGCGCGCAAGCTGGAACCAACCGGGCGCAAGATCGCCATTGCCGGCGCCGGGCCGGCCGGACTGACGGCGGCATTCTACCTCGCCATGCTGGGTCACGACGTTACCGTCTATGACAGCAAGGCCGAAGCCGGTGGAATGCTGCGCTTCGCGCTCCCGGAATACCGGCTGCCCAAGAGCGCTCTGCATCACGAGATTGAATTGATTGAGAAACTGGGCGTGAAGTTCATCTTCAACACGCGGGTGGGAACCGATATCTCGCTGAACGACCTGGACGATCGCTTCGATGGAATCCTTATCTCGATCGGAACCTGGAAAGAGTCAGGGCTGCATCAGCCCGGTGCCGAACTGAAGGGCGTGTACCCGGCGCTGAATTTCCTCGAGGCCGAAGCGCGGGGCGAAGAGATGCCCATCGGCCGCAAGGTGGCAGTAATCGGAGGCGGGAACGCCGCGATCGATTCCGCCCGCAGCGCGTTACGCAAGGGCGCGGCAGTGACCGTGTTCTACCGCCGCGAAGTCAAAGACATGCCTGCCATCGCGGAAGAAACACACGCCGCAAGAGACGAGGGCGCGAAGTTCGTGTTCTTGGCGGCGCCCCATCGCGTGATCGGCGACCAGAAAGGGAACGTCAAGGCGATTGAAATCCTGAAGACACGCCTCGGCGAGTACGACAAGTCCGGCCGCCGTAAGCCGATTCCGACCGACGAGATCCAGCGTTTCGATTGCGATTCTGTGATCTACGCCATTGGTGAGAGCGTAGATCTCGATTTTGCCCGGGCTTCCGGCCTGAGCCTGAAAGAGAGCGGGACGATCGAAGTCAATCGCTTCACGCTCGAAACCAGCCGGCCGCGCTTTTATGCGGGGGGCGATGTAACCACCGGCGCCTCCAATGTTTCCACTGCCATGTCCTATGGGAAACAGGCGGCCCGCAGCCTTGATCTGCAACTGATGGAGACGAATCGCTGGGACAAGATTTTCCCGGTTTTCGAATATGAGCAGACTCCACCGGAGGAGCCCAGCCCAAGCCGCCGCCACAACGGACACGTCATCGCGCCGAGCGCCCGGTCTCGTTCCAATGCCGAGGTGGTCATCGGCTTGACACAAGAAGAGGCGCTGGACGAATGTTGCCGGTGCCTCCGTTGCGATGTGAAGGCCGCTAACCCAAGTTAGGAAGGAGCGATCATTTGTCCCAGAAAAAGCTGTCAATTCGCATCGATGGAGAGCTGATCAGCGCCTTAGAGGGCCAGACCATCCTGGAGGCGGCCAAGGCCAACGGCAAGTACATTCCAACTCTCTGCGCCTTGGAAGGGCTCACTCCCGTCGGTGCTTGCCGCATCTGCATCGTCGAGGTTTCGGGAGTCGGCCGGCTGCTTCCGGCATGTACGACTCCCATCCAAGAAGGCATGTCGGTGATCACCAACTCGCCGAAGCTCACGCTCTACCGCCGGATTTCTGTCGAGCTTCTGTTGGTCGAGCGCAATCATGTCTGCGCGGTGTGCGTCTCCAATGGCCATTGCGAACTGCAATCCATGGCCACCGCCCTCGGCATTAGCACCGTGCGCTTCGCCTACAACTATCCCAAGCTCCCCGCGGACCTCTCCCATCCGCGGTTTGTGCTCGACCACAACCGTTGCATTCTGTGTACTCGTTGTGTCCGGGTGTGCGCGGAGTTGGAGGGAGCCCACGTTTGGAATATCACTTCCCGTGGCATTCATGCCAGGGTCGTCAGCGATCTGAACCAGAAGTGGGGCGAGTCCGCCAGTTGCACGAACTGCGGAAAATGCGTGCAGGCGTGCCCCACCGGCGCCCTGGCCGAGAAGGGCCGGGCCGTGGAGGAGATGGTGAAGAAGGACGACAGCATCAGATCCCTGGCGCATCGGAGAGAGGTGCAGGCGTGAAAAAAGTGAAAGTGGCGACCGCTTGGCTGGATGGGTGTTCCGGCTGTCACATGTCTCTGCTCGACATGGATGCCGTAATCATCTCTCTCGCCCGCAAGATCGACATCGTTTACGGTCCGCTCGTGGACGCGCAGGAATTTCCCGAGGATGTGGACATTACCCTGGTGGAAGGCGCGGTCAGTTCCCAGGAAGACTTGAACAGGATTCAGAAGATTCGGCAGCGCACGAACTTGCTCATTGCTTTAGGCGACTGCGCGGTGACCGGCAATGTGCCGGCGATGCGGAACTCGATTCCCGTGAACAAACTCCTGCAGCGCATTTATGTGGAAGGCGCGCAGGAAGGCAAGACCATCCCGACCCTCGGAGTTCCCCCGCTGTTGAAGCATGCGCGTCCGCTCCGTGAATTCGTCAAGGTCGATTTATGTTTGCCCGGCTGTCCTCCTCCTGCCAAGAGCATCGTGGGTGTGATCACCAACCTGCTGGAGGGAAAGAAGCCGGAGGCCAATCTCACGCTGAAATTCGGATAAGGAGCGCCTGATGAAGCGCATCACGATCGATCACGTCTCTCGCATCGAAGGACACGCGAAAATCGTCATCTTGTTGAATGACGAGGGACAGGTCACCAACACTGAGTTCCATGTAACCCAGGTGCGAGGCTTCGAGAAGTTCACCGAAGGGCGGCCTTACTACGAGATGCCCGGCATTACTTCTCGCATCTGCGGAATCTGTCCGGTCAGCCACGCACTAGCCTCGTCGAAAGCCTGTGACGCGATCATGGCCGTGCGCATCCCGCCGGCGGCGCGGAAACTGCGCGAATTGCTGCACTGCGCCCAGATCGTGCAGTCTCATGCCCTCAGCTTTTTCTATCTTTCGGCCCCGGACTTGCTCTTGGGCATGGATTCCGACCCGGCCACCCGGAATGTTCTGGGGGTGATCGCGGCTCATCCCGAACTGGCTCGCGATGGCATTGAACTGCGCAAGTTCGGTCTTCAAGTCATTGAGAGTCTCGCGCAGGAACGCGTGCATTCTTCGTGGGTCGTGCCGGGGGGCGTGAACTCGCGGCTTCTTGCCGCAACCCGCGACCGCATTCTCTCCGAACTCCCAGCCGCCAAAACGATTGCGGAGCGGACGATCCAGTTTTTCAAGGGAGCATTGGACAACTACAAGGAAGAGATCGCGTCCTTCGGCTCCGCGCCCACCATGTATGCCGGACTGGTCGACGCCAAGGGAGACCTGCAACTTTACGACGGCGGGTTGCGCTTCCGCAGCGCCACCGGCGAGATTATCGAAGACCAGATCGCGCCGGAGGACTACGCGAACTGGATTAGCGAAGCGAGCCTGCGCGAATCCTATCTAAAAGCTCCTTACTTCAAGCCGATGGGACCCGCCGGCGGCGTGTACCGCGTCGGCCCGCTGGCGCGGCTCAATGTTGCCGATCGCTGCGGCTTCCCCAAAGCCGATGCTGAGTTGAACGAGTTTCACCAGCGCTTCGGCGCCCCGGCGCACAGCTCGTTTTTATATCACTACGCCCGGCTGATTGAAATTGTTTACGCGCTGGAAAAGATGGAAGCGTTGCTGACCGATCCGCGGATCCTGGAAGACCACGTTCGCGCCACCGCGGGCGTGAACTCGCTCGAGGGAGTGGGGATGATCGAGGCGCCCAGGGGCGTGTTGATCCACCATTACAAGGTCAACGACGAAGGCGCGATCGTTTGGGCCAACCTCATCGTCGCCACCGGCCACAACAATTTCGCCATCGGACGCAGTGTTCAGCAGGTGAGTGAGCATTTCATCAAAGGAGATAAGTTGCAGGAAGGTATGCTGAACCGCGTGTCGGCCGTAGTCCGCGCCTATGACCCTTGCTTGAGTTGCTCGACTCATGCCGCGGGCCAAATCGCTCTGCGCATCCAACTAATGAACCGCAGCGGAGAAGTGGTGGACGAAATCTCTCGTCCGTAGAGAAGCTGTTTCATAAGTCGTTCTGGGAAGGCCACGGTTTCACAGGCTGCGGAAAAATTCTGGTTTCGTATCAGGGCATCATTTTAGCGATGCCGTAAGTCCTTCGAAATCGGACGCCCCTTTAGAGGCTGGGCCTCGGAATCCGACTTTTTCCGCAGCCGCTTCAGGCGTGCCGAAGACGCTTTGGAATGAATGCGCAGGCGCTGGATTTCGAGATTCGACCTTCACTCCAGGCTCCTATGCCAGCGTTTCCCTGACCTATCGGTTTGGACGCTAAGTGTGCAAAAGCCGCTGCCGGAGCCTGAAGTAGGCTGCCGCCATGCGCTCTCGAGGGCATTTCCTGAAAAGTGGAGGCCAGGCGCTCCAAGTATCATTTTGGACGAAATTTCTTGCGCAACTCTGCTAAGATGAGCTGTCGAGAATGCTAAGTTCCTGTATCCATACTGGTTCCGTGAAGCGGTTTTGGATGCCGGAATGCTACATACAATTGGCTCTCCCTCTGCCGCTTCCTGGCCCAACTGCCGGGTAGGAGTGCTGTCTTGAACGACGCTGTCTTGAACGACGCGGCGATTGGAAAACGTGTGCGACGAAGGCGGAGCTGGTATCGGCGTCGCCTGCGCATCCAGCGCACCCTGATCGCTGTGGTCGCCGGGACGCTGCTCGCTGGCGCGTGCTGGCAGAATGCGGCGCGCTACTTCTCGTTGCCCTCCTTTCATGCTTCCCAGGTTTTGCCCGGCTCTTTTTGGACGCGAGGGAACGTCCGCAATAATCTCGCTTTCATGGCGGCGCGTTCCGCCAAGCCCACGAAGTTGCTCGCGCGGATCCCGAATGTCTATGCGTACTCGGTGGTGCCTGGAGGCGTGAAGAATCCCGACGATCTCCGCTCGGTGGCGGCGCGCGACTACGTAGTTCGCCGGCATTACGCCCACTTCGATTACAGCCACGCCCGACTGGTGCGCGCCACCGAAGCCCGCGAAGTTTATCTTTCTTATCGCATTCGTAACACCGTCTTTTGGACGCGGAGAAAAATTCGGCTGCGCCCCGGTGAACTGCTGCTCACTGACGGCAAAATCACGGCGCGCGCGGGTTGCGGCAACCAGATTTCCGATACGGCCAAGCCCGAAGTTTCGAGCGAAGAGCCTGAGGAAGATGTGCTGGACCAGCCCGTAGCGGCGCTCGAACCAGGACCGTCCTTCCCCATCCGGCCCGTGCTCGCGCCACCGGATTTGCCCAGCGGCGAACCGGCTCCACCACAGCTTTTTGCCCCTGTCTTCGTTTTCCCGTACGTGCCGATCAGTTTGCCGCTTCCAAACGGGCGGTGCCCCGCCGGTGATCAAGTCGTTGACGGACACTGCGGTCCCAAACCGCACAAACCGCCAGTGGTTCCCGAGCCCTCGACCATGGTGCTGGCCGCTTCCGGACTGGCGTTAATCCTGTGGCGTTATCGAAAAACCGCCCGCCCCGTCGCGGAGTAACAGCCAAAGCATGATTTGGCGTTATCTAATTGAAGGTCCGTGGATCGTCTTTGTCGCCTACTGGGCGGCGGGCGCGCTGAAGACGCGTCGCACCTTCAGCCAGGAATCCTTCGCCTCGCGTTACGGAATCCTTCTTCTGGAAATTCTTGGCTTTGTCCTGCTCTTCAGCGAGGCGCCGGAGATCGCCGTTCTTGGCCGCCACATTTTCCCTCAGACCTACGCTGTCGCCGCCGCGGGCGTCGCGCTCACATGGATCGGTATCGCCATCGCTCTCTGGGCCCGCTGGCACTTGGGACAGTATTGGAGCGCCCGAGTTACTCTCAAAGAGGGCCACAAACTCATCCGCACCGGCCCCTACGCGTATTTCCGGCATCCCATTTATTCCGGAATCGATTTGGCCGCTATCGGCGGAGCGCTGGCCATTGACCGCTGGCAATGCGTCGCCGGAGTCAGCTTAATCTTCCTCGGCTATTGGATCAAGGCAAGGAAGGAAGAATCCATGCTGGCCGGGCAATTCGGCGAAACCTTCAAAGAGCGCTGCCGCCACACCGGTTTCCTATTTCCGAAGTTTTAGAGCGTGTTTCATAAATTGGTTTTGGGTAGGCACGGCTTTAGAGCCTGCCCTGAGCGAAGCCGAAGGGTGCCGTCCAGGCCCTGAAAAAATACGGGCTTTAGCCCCTGAGGGACACAGTTTCCGAGGTGAAAGGCATTTGTGAAACACACTCCAGGAAGAAGCTGTCAGCCATTCGCTGTTAGACGGGCACCCCATCAGTACCAATTAGTAAATAGGCAGAAAAACCATGTACGCCTCAGAGAAATCTGAGGAAACTCTCCCCGGTACTTAAGAACAAGCGGAGTGATGGGCCAGATTCAAAACAGCCCACTACCCGATCTCTGCAGATGCGGCCTCTCACCGGCCCCATGTTATACTTTTTAAGCATCTTTCCTGTCAGTATCAGCAGACGGAGGACGGTATCGACAAGCGTTATATCCGCATGAACGAGCGCATCCGGGCGCGCGAAGTTCGCGTGATCGGCGACGAAGGGGAACAGATTGGCGTGATGCCTCCCTTCGAGGCGCTCAAGATGGCCCGCGAAAAGAACTTGGACTTGGTGGAAATTTCCCCGACTGCGCAACCTCCGGTTTGCCGCATCATGGACTACGGGAAATTCCTGTACCAGCAGGAAAAGCGCGAGCGCGAAGCCAAGAAAAAGCAGAAGACCATTACGGTCAAGGAAGTGAAGTTTCGTATCAACGTGGACGATCACGATTACGAAACCAAAAAGAATCACGTGTTGCGCTTCCTCGACGAAGGAGACAAGGTGAAAGCGACCATCTTCTTCCGGGGACGCGAAATGACGCGGCAAAGCCTGGGCCGCCAGATTCTGGAACGTCTGATCAAGGATGTAGAACAGAAAGGTCTGGTGGAGTTCCGCCCACGGCAAGAAGGCAATACGCTGCACCTGATTCTGGCGCCGAAGAAGGAGACAGGAGCGAAAGAAAAGCAGCCGGCCCGTCCGAAGCCCGCGCCTCCCGCGCCGCAGGGCGGCGCGCAGACAGCGTAGAGCAGCATTCAGCCGTCAGCTTTCAGCTATCAGTCATCAGTTAAATCTTCTGGTGCGATCGCTCACGGACTAGTGGAATGTTTACGCTTAGTAACGGTGACGATGTAACTGAGAGCTGACAACTGAGAGCTACTTATGCCTAAACTAAAAACGCACAAAGGCGCTTCCAAGCGCTTCAAGAAAACCGGGACGGGAAAAGTGACGCGCCACAAAGCGTTTCTCCGCCACATCCTGACCTC
>Ga0116120_1002325_pt1 | contig 11663 bp, 10 predicted proteins | sample June2015DPH_11_1_3_FD_89724 | JGI IMG/M metagenome (GOLD analysis project Ga0116120, IMG submission 89724) | Peatland microbial communities from SPRUCE experiment site at the Marcell Experimental Forest, Minnesota, USA - June2015DPH_11_150 | ecosystem: Environmental > Terrestrial > Soil >... | reverse complement strand
GATGAGCTGCTTAAAAGCAACTCTATATGGTTCTGCGTTTCGTGCTACCTGTGCACCGCCCGCTGCCCGCTGGATATCAAGCCAGCCAGCATTGTACACGGGCTGGAGTCGATAGCCCTGAAGGAGGGCTACAAACCGCCGACTACAACCACGACCATGTACCGGACATTCTCGGAATCAATTGTAAACAATGGGCGCATATATGAATTCGGCTTTATGTTCAAATATTACCTGCAGACCAACCCGCTGGCCGCATTAAAAATGCTGCCGACAGCATTGAAATTGCTGATTCACAGGCGCCTGCCGTTAACACCTAAAAGGGTCAAGGGCAAGGCTGATCTGCGCATTATAATCGACAAATTATCGGCAGGAGTAGGCAAATGAGATATTACGCTTATTATCCCGGCTGCTCTATGGAAGCCACCGGCCTCCCTGTTGAAAAATCGATAAAGGCTATAGCCAAACCATTGGACCTGGAATTCATCGAGCTGGAAGACTGGACCTGCTGCGGATCATCGCCCTTTGCCGGCGTCGATAAGGCCAAGGCCATCGGCATAACTGCCCGCACCCTGGCCCAGGCGGAGAAAACCGGGCTGGACCTGGTTACGCCTTGCAGCTCGTGCTATACCATCCTGCAGGAAGCCAACGACCTCTTGAAAGAAGACCACAAGCTGGCCGAAAGGGTGAGGGAAGCGCTTTCCGCCATCGGGCTTTCTTACAACGGCACTGTAAAAGTACGCCACATAGTGGAGGTACTGTTTAACGATGTCGGCCCCGCCGGCCTGGCCGCCAAAGTGGTCCGTCCCCTGACCGGCCTCAAGGCTGCCTGCTATGCTGGATGCCAGCAGGTACGCCCCTCCTATGGATTTGACGACTCCGAATTTCCGGATTGGCTGGACCAGATGGCCCAAAGCCTGGGCGCCGAACCGGTCAATTTCCCCTTGAAAGCCCGCTGCTGCGGAAGCTCGCTGGTCATATCCGAATCGGATGTGGCGCTAGACCTGATCCACAGGCTATTGCAGAATGCGCAGGACAACGGCGCACAGTGCATAGTATCAACGACCTGCCCCCTGTGTTTCACAGCCCTCGACGTCTATCAGCCCGTAGTGAACGGTATGTTCAAAAAGAAGTTCAATTTGCCTGTGCTGGCTATAACGCAGATGATAGCCATTGCCCTTGGACTCGATATTAAGGCATCGGCCCTCGACGGCAATGTGGTTTCGCCCAACAAGCTGCTTAAACCCTTCCTCACGTCCAAACCGCAGGCTGACAAGGCCGAAACACCGGCCTGATGAAAAGGCTTATCCTGGGCATAGGCAATCCCATCATCGGCGATGATGGTGTGGGCTTTAAAGTTATCGAGGCCTTACAGGCAGACCCCCCTCCCGGCGATGTCAGCCTCTTAGCATGCGACGTTTCAGGCCTGGCAATTATGGACCTTGTCATAGATTTCGATGAGGTGGTGATCGTCGACGCCATCCAGACCGTCAACGGCAAACCCGGTGACATTTACCACCTGAAAGTCGATGATTTCCGCGTAAGCAAGCATGCGGTCTCGCCACACGATACCGACCTGCCCACCGCGCTGGAGATAGGCAAGCTATTAAATGTTAAACTCCCGGATAAAATAAGCATCGTCGCCATCGAAATTCCCGACGCTTTTGAGTTCAGCACCGAGCTTACGCCGCCTGTGGCTAAAGCCGTCCCCAAAGCCGTTCGGACTGTAAAAGATATCCTTAAAGAACGGCCGGATTAGCCGGATCGTCCCTTCGAATATTGTTTGTACCTTATGTAATTTGTATAATATCCTACTAATTTCTTGTATTGGAAGATACGATGACAGCCAGAATAATCAGCGGCACCGAGATTGCGGCGGCCATACGCAGCGAGCTTAAGCTCAGGATAGCCCGGCTTAAAGAGCACGGTAAAGTGCCCTACCTGGGCGTAATCCTGGTGGGCGACGATCCTGCTTCCATATCTTATGTCAAATCCAAGGAAAAAGGTGCGCAGGAGATCGGTGTGCACGAGGTTACGATAAGGCTGCCGGCCGATACGCCGGAGTCCAGGGTCATACAGTCCGTCGACGACCTCAATAACGACGCTGAGGTGGATGGCATCCTGGTACAGACTCCCCTGCCCGGACATATAGACACCGAAAAAGTGCTTTACCATATCTCTCCCGAAAAAGACGTTGACGGCTTCCATCCGGTCAATTTGGGCAAACTGCTGCGGGGCCAGCCCTGTTTCCTGCCCTGCACTCCCCACGGCATACAGGAAATTCTTGTGCGTAGCGGCTACGACCCGGCCGGCAAACACGTAGTGATATGCGGGCGCAGCAACCTGGTGGGCAAGCCGCTGGCCGCCATACTGTTTCAGAAGAAGAAGGGGGCCAACGCCACGGTGACGGTGGTGCATACCGGCACCAGCCACATCCCCAATTTCACGCGACAGGCCGATATACTGGTTGCCGCCATGGGCAGCCCGCTCTTCGTTAAGGCCGATATGGTCAAGGAAGGCGCGGTGGTCATAGACGTCGGCGTGAACCGCGTCGAAGATAAGACCAGGGAGAAGGGCTACCGGCTGGTGGGCGACGTCGATTTCGAGGCGGTCAAAGAGAAGGCGGCCGCCATCACGCCCGTTCCCGGCGGAGTGGGTCCCATGACCGTTACCATGCTGCTTCAGAATACTATCGAGTCGGCCGAAATCAAAGCAGGTATCAAATAATCCGGAGATATTGAGAATGCCTTATAACCCCCTGGAAATGAGCGACTGGCAGATAGCCGAAGAGGCCGAGAAGAACATGCCCGAGCCGCTCGACTGGGTGAAAAAGCTCAACCTGGAGAAAGGCGAGATTATCCCCTACGGGAAAGTTGCCAGACTCGACTACGCCAGGATCATGCGGCGGCTGGAAAATAAGCCGGACGGCAAATATATAACTGTCACGGGCATTACGCCCACACCACTGGGCGAGGGCAAGAGCACCACCACCTGCGGCCTGCTGGAAGGCATGGGCAGGCGCGGGTTGAACGTCGGCGGCTGCATCAGGCAACCCTCGGGCGGACCCACCATGAATATCAAGGGGACGGCCGCCGGCGGCGGCAATGCCCTGCTCATACCCATGACCGAGTTCTCTATGGGGCTGACCGGCGATATCAACGATATTACCAATGCCCACAACCTGGCCATGGTTGCGCTCACGGCACGCATGCAGCACGAGCGCAACTACGACGACAAGAAACTGATGACACTTTCCAAAATGAAGCGTCTCGATGTCGACCCCACCCGCATCGAGATGGGCTGGGTGATGGACTTCTGCGCACAGAGCCTGCGCAACATCGTTATCGGCATCGGCGGCAAGATGGACGGCTACACCATGCAGTCCAAGTTCCAGATCGCGGTGAGCTCCGAGCTGATGGCGCTGCTGGCCATCGTCAAAGACCTGGCCGACCTGCGCCACCGCATGGACCGCATCACTGTGGCCTACAGCAAGCACGGCGACCCCATCACCACGGGTGACCTGCAGGTAGGCGGCGCTATGACGGCGCTCATGCGCAATACCATCAACCCCACGCTTTGCTGCACGGCGGAATACCAGCCGCTGATGGTACACACCGGCCCATTTGCCAATATCGCTCTGGGCCAGTCCTCCATCATCGCCGACCGGATCGGCCTCAAGCTGTTCGACTACCACGTTACCGAGAGCGGCTTCGCCGCCGATATCGGTTTCGAGAAATTCTGCAACGTGAAGTGCAGGCTGAGCGATCTCAGGCCCAACGCTTCCGTCCTGGTAACGACTGTACGCGCCCTCAAGATGCACGGCGGCGGCCCGGCCATAGTGCCCGGACTGCCCATGCCAGGGGAATATATGCGGGAAGATTTAGGTTTGCTGGAGAAAGGCATCCCCAACATGCTCCATCATATAAACATTATTAAAGAGGCGGGGGTCTGCCCGGTGGTCTGCATCAATGTTTTCCATTCCGATACCAAGGCTGAAATAGCTATGGTAAAAAAGGCTGCTGAGCTGGCCGGGGCACGCTGCGCTGTTTCACGGCACTGGGAGTTCGGCGGTGAAGGGGCGCTGGAGCTGGCCGACGTGGTTAAAGAAGCCTGCAACGACGATAATGAGTTCAAATTCCTTTACCCGCCAGAGATGAAACTGCGGGACAGGGTGGACAAGATAGCCCGTGAAGTTTACGGCGCCGACGGGACCTCCTGGTCGCTGGCTGCGGAAACAAGGGCCAAGGCCCTGGAAGCAGACCCTGAATACGACGACTACGCCACCATTATGGTCAAGACGCCGCTCAGCTTGAGCCACGACCCTGCGCTCAAAGGTGTGCCCAAAGGTTGGATACTGCCTATCCGTGATATTATGGTCTATTCAGGCGCCCGGTTCCTCTGTTTCTTCGCCGGCGAGGTCAATCTCATGCCCGGCACAGGCTCCAACCCGGCCTTCCGCCGCATTGACATCGATCCCCACACCGGCAAAGTGCACGGGATATTCTAGTATTGCCCTATCTATATGGCACCTTGTGTGCCGTTAGACTTTAAAGGTCAGGTTCAGGGCATGGGCAAGCTCTACGGCGTCTCCATTCTCAATCGTGTGTTTGCCACTACCTTTGATCTCGGATCCGTTTAGCCTGGTGCCGTTTGTGCTGCCGGGGTCCTCTATATAGTACACGCCGTTTTCATAGGTGACCAGGATATGCTGCCTGGAGATTGTGTCGGCCTTGTCTGGCGAGATCAGCGCGCGGAAATCTCTCCGGCCCAACGGCCTGCCGGCAACCGGCATAGTAATCCCTCCCGACGATACAAATTTGGCCGGAAGCCCGATTTCAACGATTGTTGTCATTGGTGTCAATGTAGCCGGCTGGGTAGCTGTGATGATGGCGGTAGATGAAGTCGCGTATCCTGTCTTCATACCCGTGCTCTGTGTATGGGCCACAACGGGTTTTCTCACGAGTAGGGCGGTTATGACCACGGACGCAACAGCGGCCAATCCAATTAGCAGCAGGTACATCGGCCACAGGTTGACGGCGGTAGTGCTGCTGTTGCTGGTTCCATTGGCGTTCAAAATGTTGCCGATGCTGTTAGTGAACTGGCTGGCATTTACCGTGCTGCCGGATGCAGTTCCGGAACTGTCCGTGTCTATATTTACGCCGGTGCCAATGGCGTATGCAGGAGTAACGTAGGAACTTACGTCAGGCGCAACGGTGACAGTAGTGCTGGCACTAATTGTGCCCGCGCCGTTATAGGCCGATAGAGCATATGTAGTTGTGTAGGTAGGAGTCACGTCAAATGAGCCGGTATTGGCGACCGGTCCCACCACCGGGGATATAGTGACCGTATCAGCATTATTTACAATCCAGGACAATGTAGCCGGCTGACCGGGCTGAATGTAATTGGGGCTGGCCGTGAAGGAACTGATTACCGCCGTCCCATAGGTTCCTCCATAGGTGCTGGCGTATGGTGTGACCGTTACAATTGTGCTGGCATTTACCGCACCCTGACTGTTGTAGGCGTAAAGTGTATATGTGGTTGTGTAAGTTGGCATTACAGCTAACGAGCCGGTGTTGGTGACCGATCCCACTGTCGGGGATATAGTAACGACGCTTGCGCCGCTCACATCCCATGACAATGTGGCTGCTTGCCCCGATTGAATGTAATTGGGGCTGGCCGTTAATGAACCGATCACCGGCCCATCTATGGGTAGCGTATACTCAGCATTATAAGGATAAGGGGGGTAGGTTGGATTAGTCTGTGGGGGCAATGGATTAGGTGTGTACGGAGGGTGATGCCCATATTGCGGGAATGGCGGAAGATGAGCTGTGCCATTATCTGAGGGCGCAGGGAAAGGCGGGAAATGCGCAGTGCCGTTATCCCAGGACGTGGGGAAATGCGGAAAATGCACTGTGCTATTATCCCAGGACGGTGGAAAGTGCGGAAAATGCACTGTGCCATTATCTGATGGTGCCGGGAAAGGCGGAAGATGCGCTGTGCCGTTATCCCAGGACTGGGGGAAATGGTGCCTCGATGGCGGGGTGCCGGATACGGTCTGGGAAACCGTCGGTGAGATTGGAGCGGTAACCGCCAGCGCCGGAGCAGCCGATAAATCCGTGGTAGAACCTGCTTCAAGAGCAGCAGTCACCGATAGAGCGGGTGCAGCTATTACTGTCGCTGGCGCAGGGGGTGGCGGAGGAGGAGCCGGCGGCTTAGTGGCTGCAGTCGATGGTATGGTCTGATTATCCGAAAGCTGACCGGCGGCCGCTTGACCTGGTAGCGCATCCAGCGTAGCGGTTGTGGTCGTCGCCGTTGTGGGCTCAGGAGTGACTGCAGCTGTCGTCGGCGCAGCGGTTATGTCCATAGTTGTCGCTGGCGCTGGAGTGGGTATGTCTGCTACTACCGTTGCTTGAATGGTATCTGTTGTCGCCGTTGTGGGCTCAGGAGTGGCTGCAGCTGTCGTCGGCGCAGCGGTTATGTCCATAGTTGTCGCTGGCGCTGGAGTGGGTATGTCTGCTACTACCGTTGCTTGAATGGTATCTGTTGTCGCCGTTGTGGGCGCAGGAGTGACTGCATCTGCCGTCGGCGCAGCGGTTGTGTCTATAATTGTCGCTGGCGCTGGAGTGGGTGTGTCTGCTACTACCGCTGTTGGAGCGGTATCTGTCGTCGCCGTTGTGGGTGCAGGAGTGACTGCATCTGTCGTAGGCGCAGCGGTTGTGTCTATAATTGTCGCTGGCGCTGGAGTGGGTGTGTCTGCGACTACCGTTGTTGGAGCGGTATCCGTCGTCGCCGTTGTGGGTGCAGGAGTGGCTGCAGCTGCCGTCGGCGCGGTCTGATTATCCGAAAGCTGACCGACGGCCGCTTGACCGGGTATCAAATCCGTCGTGGCGTACGCCGGTGCCAGCGGGACTAGCAGCAAGGAACCGACTAATAATGCCGCTGCTAGGAAGAGCGGTGCCTTTTTCATTTCTTATTTGCCTGCCAATAATAATATATTACAAGAATGTTAACTAAAGATTTTTTCATGACGCACTGATTCAACAATCTTTCATAATCAAATTTACTCCGGTCTGCACTGTCGTGCTTGACTTCAGTCTGACAAGCGATTGACAGCTAACTGACAAAAATACGGGAGATAGCAAGATAATAAAGAGGAGTATAGTGGACTCAGCGACAAACTGCCAGGACACAAGAGAGAAGAGACTTAGACAAACAACAGTGCCCGGCTAAGAAGGACAACTAAGCTATTGATTAATATAAGTTCTGCATCTATAATCGTTAATGTCTGTGCTTGCCCGTTTCTCAAATTGAAATTCAAGAAGGCCGTCACGATTCGATTGAATAGCACCTTGCCAGGACCTGGTATCAAAATCGGAGGATAGTAGCATGCAGTTCAAAACTTTACTCTTTGATATATCCGACAATGTCGCCACGATCACTCTGAACCGTCCGGAGGCCAACCACGCCATCGACCTGCAAATGGCCAAAGATCTTTGTTACGCCGCCATGCACTGCAGCGAGAACTCTGCGGTCCGGGCAATTCTGATCACCGCAACCGGCCCCGTATTCTGTGCAGGCGGCGATTTAAAGTCTATGGCCAGTGAAGTCGAAAAAACACCTGAACTTCTCAAGGAAATGTCCAGCTACCTCCATCTTGCTATCTCACGTCTGACACGCGGGGCACCGCCGGTCGTCATTGCAGTCAACGGTATTGCCATGGGCGCCGGGATGAGCCTTGCCTGTGTGGGCGACATAGCGCTGGCTGCCCAGTCCGCCACTTTCGCTGTAGCCTATACGCAGGTCGGACTCACGCCGGATGGAGGCCTCACATATTTCCTGCCGCGCCTGGTCGGGCTAAGACGAGCCTCCGAACTCGTGCTGACCAACCGGCGCTTGTCCGCCAAAGAGGCGCTTGATCTCGGTCTCGTTACCGAAGTGGTACCGGATGCTGAGCTGATGGCCCGTGCACGAGCGATCACCGGGCAACTGGCAGCGGGCGCAACCCGGGCCTACGGCACCGCCCGCAAGCTCATCCAGGGCGGCCTCTCCTCAACACTGGAAACGCAGATGGAATTTGAAAGCCAGTCCATCGTGGATATGGCGCGTACATCAGACGCCCGGGACGCATTCGCCGCTTTCGCAGAGAAGCGCAAACCGAAATTCCAGGGAAAGTGATCAAATCGCCCCGGAGATTTTCAGACCGGGATGGGGCGTAATAACCATTTTCGCTATTACGCCTCATCCGTGATGGCAGTTTAGGGGTGTGACGAACCCCGCCTTCCTTTTATATCGTGATTGCTCCTTTCTTGAGCATCTTGGTGGGCTCGAACCATTTGATGCCTGTCTTTTTGGCTATGGCCTCGCACCGCTCAGCCACCTTATCCCAACCCATTTTCTGACCCAGCGCAAACGGGCCCGTGGGCCTGCCGCTGCCGTACACCATGGCCATATCTATCTCGGCCGCGCTCTTGGCTACTTTCTGCTCCAGCAGCTTGGTACCTTCGTTCACCTGGATGGCCACCATGTCCGCCGGATCGAAGTTCGGCTCGGTCTTATTCAGGTCGATATTGGGCCTGTTGCCGCCCGGCCACTCGAAATTGCCTTTGCCGGTCTTCTTGCCGAGCTCGCCGGCCTCAACCTTCTTGAGCAGCCATGACCGCGGAGCGAAGTCCTTGGTGAGGGTGGCTGCATAATATTTGCCGCCGTTGACGGATATATCGAGCCCCGAGTAGTCCATCGTCTCGAAGGGGCCCATCGGCGCTCCCGTCGCTCTTACCTTGGCATCGACGCCCTCGGGGTCTACCAGGCCCTTCTCCCTCAGCCAGGAGAGATACATGGCTGAAGGCGCATTCATGCGGTTGAAAATGAAGCCCGGTGTATCTTTTTCCACCCTGACAACCACCATCGCGCCCCTGAAGTTGTTCCATTTTTTCACTAGCTCGTAGGCCACATTCATGGTCTCGTCGGAGGTCTTATCGCCGCGGATCACCTCAACCAGGGCCATCATTGCCGGCGGATTGAAGAAATGCACGCCGCAAACTTTATCCTGGCGTTTGGTAGCGGAGCCGATCTTGGTGATGCTCATAGTCGAGGTATTGGAGGCGAGTATGGCATTTTTGGGCGCCGCCTCGTCCATTTCTTTGAAGATCTTCTGCTTCAGGTCCAGTATCTCGGGGGCCGCCTCTATGTCAAAGTCCGCGTCTTTCACGGCATCCTTAAGCACCGTGAAGCCTTTTATGCTGCCCATGATCTTGTCCATGGCTTCCTGCGTTATCTTCTGCTTGGATACCTGCTTGCCCAGGCTGTCCCTGATCTTTCCTATACCCTTATCCACAAATTCCTGCTTGATGTCATAGAGGTTAACCTTGTATCCGGCCATGGCCGCCAGTTCGCCTATCCCATGGCCCATGTCACCTGCGCCGATCATGGCGATCGTTTTGACTTCTTCAACCTTCATTTGATCAACTCTCCTTTAAAGTTTTTCTTTGCTCCAGCGAAGCATTATAGCAGGGAACGACGCTCCCTTGAAGAAGCGGCTCAAAGATATAGCTTTGCCCTCCCTCCCTCCTTCCTTCCTTAAGCTAAAATCTTGCTGTGGATATGGCAAGCCTGGGCAAAATACTCCTCATCTTCGGCGGTGCTATCACAAAGGCACCGTGAAATAAAAGGTGGAGCCCTTGCCTGGAGCGGACTCAACCCATATGCGCCCACCGTGTGCTTGCACCAACCGCTCCGCCACCAGAAGCCCCAAACCTATCCCCTTAATCTCCGGCGACCTATTAAGACGCTCGAACGGTCTGAACAACTTCGCCTGCTCTTGAGGCGACATCCCCATGCCATGGTCCCTTATACCTACGACAATCTCATCATGGGCAGCTCGGGCAAAGACCGTGATATCGCCCCCCCCGGGTGAGTACTTGATTGCATTTTCCGCCAAGTTATACAGGATACGCTTTATCCTCAACAGGTCGGCGGTCAATTTCGGTAGCCCCGTCATCTCCACTATCAGCCGGCGCTTGTCAGTCCTCTTGCTCAGTTTCCTGACCACTTCACCCGCTGCCTGCCTCATGTCTATGACTTCTCTAATAATATCCAGGCGGTTGGACTGGGCACGCGAGAGTTCCAATAGGTTCTCCACTATATTAGCTAACTCTTCAGTGGATGCGAGGGCGTCCTTGAGCAACTTCCGTTTGTCCGCCTTGGGTACCCTTGGCGCCATGACTGTGTATATAGCTCCCATGATCACGGTGAGAGGGGTCCTGAGCTCGTGCGATACCATTCCTATGAACTCGTCCTTGAGGCTGATTATCTGGTCTTTCATCTTCAGCTCGGTAAGGTCCGTGACCACAGCGCAAATAATAGTCATCTCGTTTATTGCTAGACGCGTCGTTGACAGGTAGACTGGCACGGTGCTTGAGTCGGCAGCCACCAGGGCCATTTCGGAATGTCCATTCTGCTCCATGATCCGGCGGAGTGTATCCTGCGCTTGCGGTTCAATATAATTGAATATATTTGACGAGATTACTTTCTCAAGGCGGATATGGGTCAGGTCCGCAAACTGCCGATTGCAGTAAAGGATAATGCCGTCGATGGAAAGCGTCATCACGCCTTCGTTCATCTGCTCCATCACTATACGGTACGCCAGGTCGGCCCCCTGCAGCGTGAACACCTGCTCCTCTTTCCCGGTATTCACAACCAGAGCGTCCACCTCTCCCTGCTGAATTGCGCGCAACGTCTCCTCAGCCTCGGCCAGCCGGCGCTTCAGGTCCTCGATCTCTCCGTTCTTACCTGGTTCCTTTTTGGGCCTCATCCATCACCCATCTCATTTCTTTGGTTTCAGGTCAAGCCCCAGCAGCACCCTGTCCGTTGCGGACATATCGCCAATTAACCGGCGAACGGGTTCAGGCAATTTCTTTATCAGTGTGGGAACGGCAATGATCTGCTCGCCCTTGGCTAGTGTTGGCTGTTGATAAATGTCGATGACTTCCAGCTCGTAGCTGCCCTTCAAATGTTCCTCGCAGATCTTTTGCAGGTTCCGGATGGCAACTCTCGACCTGGGAGTCATGCCGGTAATGTACAATTTCAGCACGTATTTCTCAAGGCGAACCTGCTTGGTGGCTTTCTCAAATTTTCTGGTGGTTTCGCTCTTCTTTTTAGATTCAACCATTCTCATCCCTCAAATACCGGCAATGCGTATATGAGCTACGCTATTTCTCCAGCGGGTACAGGTTCAGTCCTACCAGAACCTTCTCCTCATTGGAGAGGTCGCCAATCATCTTACGTATGGGCTGGGGAAGTTTTCTCACCAGTGTGGGTATGGCAAAAATCTGGTCGCCCTTGGCCAGCTTGGGATTTTCCAGCAGATCGATCACTTCTATCTCGTATTTTCCTTTTAAATGGTTTTCACAGATATCTTTCAAATTGGTGAAGGCCGCCATTGATTTGGGTGTCTGGCCCGCCACATAGAGTCGCAGTTGCCATATCTCCTGCGGCTCGTCTACCCGGCTGTGTGTTCTCTCTTTCTTCATCGTAGCCATCATAGTCCTCCGCTGGTCATTTGGCTGTTCTGCCCCCACCCACGTGGCGCTTGACAGCCATTTCTTTCACGTCCCTGGCAATTTCCCTCTCTCTCTCTCGTTCGTGTTCAGCGATCCTTTTGGCCTCTC
>Ga0116120_1002318_pt1 | contig 11689 bp, 16 predicted proteins | sample June2015DPH_11_1_3_FD_89724 | JGI IMG/M metagenome (GOLD analysis project Ga0116120, IMG submission 89724) | Peatland microbial communities from SPRUCE experiment site at the Marcell Experimental Forest, Minnesota, USA - June2015DPH_11_150 | ecosystem: Environmental > Terrestrial > Soil >... | reverse complement strand
TGATTGCTGGATACATAACACGTTGTTTTGCTGTGCAAGAGCAGGAATTGCCAGAAGAAACTTTAGAGGAAACGGAGAAAGGCGCGTCATCTTATTAAGTGCTTCAACTTTTTGGAAGCCAAATAGAAGCGAAGACAGATGATGAGTGGCTACGCGCGCGCTACTTTCTCCACAATTGGGCCTGAGCGACCCTTGGATCCCTCGGTAAGGAAAGTTATTACTTAGAGTTTCCGTGCAGCTTGTTTAAGGGATGTTTTGAGACAGTTGTGGCATAGCTGGCCGCCATCCAGCCGCCAGATTCTTCTTTTGCCTCGATTAAGCGCGCGCGAACTGCTCGTCCCGGATCGGGCCACACCCTTCGCAATTACTGGTTTTGTTTCAGCCACCTCAATCTGGACAACAGCTTCATTAATGCGAGTCTGCAATTTCTCAAGAGTTCGCCTCAAGTGGCTATCCAACTGGTTCACATCTTCAATTATCCCTTTGGTGTTCGTGTCAATCCGTTGAGCTTTTTCACGCAACCTCTTTGTCCATTCACTGTATCTACACGCCTCATCGATTGCCTCGCTGATCTTCTTTTCAGCAAATAGCCTTCGAAAGTCTATGTCCCTGTGAAGAAAAGGCTGCAGCGCGATTAAGGCTGATCTAACTGCCCCATAAGAGACGTGGAAAAAACTCCGATCTGTTACCAAGATTACACCTTCTGAGCACTGTTCAAAGAAGAAACCGTTGGAGTTTTTTGGCATGACGTCAACAGCGAGTATAGCAAAACGTTCTCCTCTCAACTTCATGTGATTTCTTACCTGTTCGATAAATGAACGCTTCCAACCGCTACTGTTCTTTTTGGATTCAATCAGGACTTTTTGACCCAGACTGGTTCCGTTAAACCGAGGAATCGCCAAAGCGTCTGTGTCGCCAGATCCTCCTAGAGGCTGACAGTCATCTTCTGGATATTTCTCCTCCAATAGTTGAATGAGCTCAACCTCGCCTTGTCGGCCCTTCTCTGATGGGACTTTTTGGAATCGCAATAATTCTTCAAGAAGTGGCAACGTTGCGGGCATCAGCCGTGACAACAACTTTAGTTGTTCAGGCTCCGGGAAGCCCATTCCCTCAAGGGTTTCCTTGAACTTTTCGGTGAGTTCTATTTTTATTGATTCCATTTGTCTTTCTGTAACTTCGTGCAGTTTGTCAGTCATTGTTTGCATTGCGTTGAGCGTGTCTTTGAAGGTTGGTGTTGCCTCTCGGAGAGTCTTGAATTCGCTTTCTAACCTGATTCTGGTCTCTTGGAATTCTTCCTTCACGTCTTTTCGTATGTCTTCAGGCAACCCCTCAATAGTCTTTGGAAAAGTCTCGATGAACATTTTCATTGGTGCCAAGATCGTGTTGAGTTGATCTTGAGTATTTTCAACTAGGGTCCTTGCCAGTTCATCAACAACCGCTCTTGAATCAGCAGTAAGCCTCAATTGAGGAATATTTTCCCACATTATCCGAGCCATAGAAATGGCTACATTGATCTTTTTTTCACTTGCCAGATTGTTCAGGAAATTCAGGTTTTCGCTGTCTATCAGAAAATTGCTCGATTTGCTTCCGCAGATGGGGCACAGCTCTTTGTTCATAGCCATTGGAGTCATCTTAAGAGCACTTAGGTGATATTTAGTAATCTAAACCTTATATTTAAAGATTGCTTTAGATTACTAAGTGTGATATCTCATGGGCAAGATCATCGTGACTTTGACAGACGAGGTTGAGAAAAAGTTGCGAGAAGAAGTAAAAACTAGATATAGCAACAAGAGAGGCGCAATGAGCATAATAGTTGAAGAAGCCTTAAAGAGATATTTGACTGAAGAAGCCTAGGCGAACGTGGACCTCAAGCCCAACACTTTGGTTTTTTCCGCGCGCGCTGGCGTTGAATGATTTGTCCTTCTCGTTTTGGGAGTATGTAACCTCAAGAAGCCGTATCCGCTTAATCATGTCGTTTAGCACATCTACGAGAGTGGGGTTGTAGGTGTGGCCGTAAACGTAGTCCATGAGGGCTATGTCCTTCGGCGCATGTGATGGTTTGAAGTGTTCTGCTAAACGTGACGGTTCGATTAGTTCTGCCCAATTCTTGTCTTTTTCTATGAAGTCATGTGTAGCTAGCACTCTACATCCTTCTTCTCTCAGTCTCAATGCGGTTGTTAACTTCGGTTTCTTCAACAATGTTGTCTCCGAAAACGCCATGACGGTCTTTAAAAATTATAACTTTCTTCATGATTTTCACTTCAACAGAAAAAGGAGGGGCTTTTGCTTTAAAGGTTTAATCTGATTCAATTCTGGGGGCCAGATAATAGAGCAGTTTTCCCTGTTTCTGTTGGAAGTCCAGTTTCATCGGCATGTCAGACGAATATTCCAGTGTTACCATGTCTGCGGTTGCTGCTGCGGTGTGGATTACGTCTGCCAGGTGGCTTAGGCCGAAGGTTGCTTTGGAAGGTGTTTTGGCTTCCAAGTTGAGGAGGACGTCGCTTCCTTTTTGAACCGTTATTTCCGCCGTCATAAGGTCGCCTTGTGCAGTCATCACCAGCTTTTCAGGGTCTGCGGTTATGCGTATGTGGTCGCTGACCAGTTGAGCATCATCTATCATCTGAGATATTCCGTCCGTAGTCAGCTTTGCGTTGACGTTGTACGTGAGTTTAGGCGCGGGAGATTCTTCTTCGCTTGCGTCAAGCGTGTGCAGAGAGAAGGCTCTGACGCTTGTGCCTTTTTTGCTTATTATCGTGATTTTCAGTTTGTCTCCCTTCTGATCCTGACTCATCTCTACGGCTTCGTCTTTGCTGGCACGTTTCAACAGTTTCAAGAGGCCAGTCATGCTTACGCACAGCTTCACGGGTTCGGCACAGGTGTACTCTTCAAACAGAGAAGCAGGCCACTCGAAATCAACCATCGCAACTCTACTGGGATCCATAGCTCTCAGTTTCATGCCCGTTATGTCAAGATTAAACGTTGCCTCGTCTATGAGTGTAGCTATTCCCGCGAACACGTCTTTCAACAGCTTCGCATCCGCTAATCTAAACTTGAACAACACAGTTATTCCTCTAAAAGAAAAAGCGGAAGATTTTGCTTATGCGTCTTTTGGTTGGAGTTCCTTAGTGATCCTGATTGCTTCTCTGAGTCCGTCTGTAACCTTTCCTATGGTTTTCTCGGTTTTCTTGCAAGTCTTCTCATGTTGTTTTCGTTCTCTATATGCTTTCTGAGAGGTATCAGACACAAACACGGTCTGACAGTAAGAGCAGCTACTAAAGTGTAACTTGTCCATGTTTAACCTTCCTCAAAAGAAGAATCAGGAGGCTTTGCGCGACTTCGACTAAGCGCGCATCCGGCTTCAGTTTTTAGTCGGCCAGTGTGTCGCTGTCCTCTATGCTGTCCCTCAGCTCGTCTATTCGGTCGGCCTGGTCCTCGAAAAACTGCCGTATCTTGTCCCGGCCTTGCTGCTGCTTCTGCTCGACTCCCTTCCAGATCTCCTCGTCGTAGTGTTTCCTCACGGATGCTCGTATGATAGTGTCGAATTGACGTCCTCTCCATGAGTGAAGTCAGGCGCGCGCTAGACGGTCCTGATTATCTGCTTTTGATCAAATCAGAAGCGCGTGCGCTAGTTGGACTTGACCCCGTTTGGGTTCTAATCCCCTCGGGCCTTGGCGTAGGCCTCGGCTATGGCTGGAATCTCCTCGGCTGACACTGCACCCTTGAACCTGGGGACTGCGTGTATGCTTTTCATCAGTTCAGCCATTAGCTTGTTAAACGTCATCTCGTTTACTGGGTTGGGACTGTACAGGGCGCGCTCGGCCATCTCCTGCAGCCTACTACCCGGATCGGCCCAGGCGCGCGCGCTCGGGATGGGGGGAGGACCAGGACCAAGACCACGAAGGCCTCAAACGACATATCCTACGATCACAAAGCAGCAGATTGTCGTGTCGCCCTCCGAGACACTGGATCGCTTTCTTAAGTCTCCTGCTGTTAAAGAGAGTCCTGCAAGTGGATTTGCTGCCGCGGGACTTGCGGTTGTTGCAAAGCAAGTGATATTTCCAAGTGTATTAGCAGTGCTAGCGCCACCCTTGGTGCAGCGATTACAGCCAGGGGCAACTCAGACTTTGCGTCTATTGCAATGTGCAGTTTGTAGCCGAGCTCGTAGGTTTTGCCGTTCCTGCCCACCCTGGCTTCAGGGTCAGACTTTCCGCGACTGTTATCGTGTGGGTCTCGTCTGCTGTAAGCCTTGACGAAGGTGGCGTCCAACGCCACGGTTTCACCGCCAATAACGCCGCCCTTCAACAGTTCCAGAAGCAGCTTGTTCATGATCCTCTCGAGCTCGCTTCTCGGAAAATGTTTAAAGTGCAAAGTGCATGCTCTTTTTACACGCGCTAGGCTAGGCTAAACGCTTAACAAACCCCGTAAACTTTCCCAAACAGTCTCGCTTCAATGATTGTTATTCTTTGTCTTCTTTGTCGTAGCCCTTTCCATCGGTCTCCAGATTTTCTATCTCGTCAATTGCCCACTTCAGATCTTCTTCTACTTTCACGAGCCTATCCCTTAGTGCCTTATTCTCCAGCACAAGGTTGGCTATGCTGTCGCTGAACTCCTTGCGTATGCCTTCAATGGCTTCAGTTTCACTCACGCTTATGCTAATCAGCTTCTCCTTCTCAGCGTACAAAGCTCGAAGCTCTTTGAATCTTCCGTGCGCGCGCGCCAAGGCTCATGTGGATAATCTGCAAGCGTTGGAACGACGAATTCTTAGAAGGTCAATAAAATTTAGTGAAATTTCTAACGAATCCAAATGCGCGCGCGACGGTTGCCATAGGAGGAGGTTATCACCCTCGTTCGAATCCTTACATTTGTTAGAAAAAAGAGATGCTGCGCGGTTAGTGATGTCACCGCACGGACGGCTAGAAATTAGCTACCATACCTATCCGTAAACATGATTTCTCTTAGCTCTTTTCGTGTCTTTGTTGGAGACTCAGCTGGAAAGCCTATTGAGATTATAGATAACAATCGGTTGCTCTTTGGTATATTCAGTATTTCTTTTACTCTTTTCTCGTGGATGGAGCCGTAGGAGCCTATCCAACAGGCTCCAAGACCCAAAGCGTGCGCAGCAATGAGCAGGTTCTGGGTTGCAATAGCCCCATCTTCCACCGGGTGCGTTGACGCTTGAGGGTCGACGACGACAGCAATTCCAAGGGGAGCATCAGCTAGGAATTTCCCGTAAGTTGTAGCATTTGCTACCCTCTTCCTCACCTCTTCATCCTTTAAAACTATGAAGCTCCAAGGTTGGCTGTTACCAGCTGAGGGAGCCCACCTACCAGCATCGAGAATCTTTACAACCAGGTCTTCAGGAACAGAATCTTTTGTATACTTCCTGATGCTCCTTCTACCCTTTATAGCCTCTAAGACTTCCACATTCTCACCTAATTTGAACTTAGGCGTTTCATTTTTATAAGAGTACCGAACCGACTACACTTTTGAACCTTGCTTACGCGGCGCATGCGCGCGACAGTGTTTAAAAATTAGAGTCATCTGTACCATGGATATCTTATTCTCATTAGCCTTTTCAACTCATCGTCTAACTTCGTGCTAAGCTCTTTCTGTCTAGACGATATCGGCTCTATCGTTGGCCGTTGGATGTATGGCCCAATAGCTGTTATCGGAGTTCTTATCCTATCAGTAGGTAAGGGTGGGGATTCCATGATCCTCTCTATATCTAAGGTTCCTACGATATTTTCAGTGATGTTGCTCATCATCTGTTCCGGTTGAAGCTTGCTTTCCATCAGGTGTTTTATCTTTACCATCATCCCATCTATGTGGACTGGCCTGTGGCCGTATGGGGGAGCTTCCATGATTGGAACCTTGGAGGAGTCTTCTTCAAGTCTAACTCCAAAACCTATGGGGTTTGGTCTGTAGATAGTATCCAGCTTTAGCTGCCAGACACCGTCTGGACTGGAGAAGAGCATATCGTAAAAACCGCCAAGACTCCTTCCCATCAAGACCTGCCACCCGTCTGGTTTTTTATTATATCTTCTAAATATCTCTCTTACCGTTTCTTCATAACCCATTATCTCCATGTTCTCACTCCCCCATGATTTGGATGACCAGTTCCCTCGTCCTACTTCGGATGTCAAACTCCACGAAGACCAGTTGCTGCCATGTTCCGAGGGTAAGCCTTCCAACTTCAAACGGAATCGTTATGCTAGGGCCTAGGAGGGATGCTCTAACATGTGAGTGCCCATTTCCATCATGCCAACGCTTCTCATGCCCGTAGACGATGCTTCGGGGAGCTATCCGTTCAAGCATAGCCGGGAAATCCTTCAGCAACCCAGGCTCATACTCGATGGTCGTTACACCACCGGTAGACCCGGGAACGAAAACCGTTACTATGCCGTTCCTGACCCCTTCCGCTCTGACTGCACTCGCAACTTCGTTGGTGATGTCGATGATGTCCATCTCGCCCTTCGTTTTAAGGCCAATACGCTTCGTTACAACCTTCATAGAAGCACTTCCCCATAAACATTATCAGCTCTATGCTTTAAACTGATGCAAGAGGTGAGTTACCATGTATATGGTCGTTTTGATAACTTGTCCGGTTGAGCGGGCCGAGAGCGCACGCGCTAATGCGAGCCAACAGACGAAAGTTTACAGAGAAATTTAACAGACGAAGACTTGACGGAATCGCTTACAGTATCCTTAATAAAAGTCACCGAAAAAAGAGATATACTTGGACACTGGGTGTGAACCATGAGACGATGGAAAATCATTATTCTTATTGTACTTTCCATTCTATGCGTTGTAAGCACTTTTGAAGTATTTTATTAGCGCGCTAGGGCGTTGCTAAATCGAATTGTTTGTGTCAATTTATGCTCACCTTCCAAGCATAGTTGCATTCTCCTAACAATTCCACGTACAAATCATGAGCGTCTAGTCAAGCCAAAGCACGACCAAACAAGTTCATGTCAATTAATCGAATTTAGCGCGCGCGTGATGAAAAGGCATCTAACTAAAGACATTTAATGAAGTAGCAAACCCAAGATAGATGATGCTTATGTGTAGAATGCTTGCTATAATGAGCAAAAAGCCAATTCCTTCATTTTTCCTCCATGACTTTAGATTGCTAGCGGAAAAAGGGAAAGTTCTACCCAAAGCCAAACCCGGACACAAAGGCGGATGGGGCATAGTCTGTTATAAAAACCGTATCCCCATGTACTTAGGTAGACAACCAACCAACGCCATGGACGACCCCAAATACGAAGAAGCCTGCGAACAATTAGATCAATTACGTGCATCAGGTATATTGTTAGCACATCTTAGAAAACCGAGTCAAGAGTACAAAGACATCTCCCTCGAGAATACAGCGCCATTCATACAAGAAGAGTGGTGCTTCGCCCACAACGGCACAATCCACAGGTTCAATGAAGAAGTCAAAGGCCTTGTTGGAACCACAGATAGCGAAAGACTCTTCCGTTTATTGCAGCAAGAAAAGGGAAATAGTGGCTGCTCGATAGAGAAAGCAATAGAGAAGACAATTCAAAAGATAAGAAACTCCTTTAGTTATAGCTCATTGACTTTTATTCTTTCGAACGGCGTACACATCTATGCCTATAGAGAATATTCCGACCCAAGAGATTCTGACTACTATAATTTGTTGTGCTCAACTGACAGGAACATGGTGATTCTGTCTCAAGAACCAACTTGGTTCAGAGATTGGGTTGCAGTACCAAATAGAAACTTGGTCACCATTAATGGAGACTTAAGGGTTTGCTCCCAATATATCCCCTGACAAGTTAATCCAATTGAAAGGTGAACAGAACAACGCAACTAACACTCATTGAAGGGCTACCCAAATACGAAGGCGCGCGCGCTAGAAACAAGTCAGTAGTCATGTTAAGAAACAGTGTATCCCGCGGCAAACGAGGAGGCATCAGTTCCGGTCTATGCCCTAAAGCGCGCGCTAGTTGTTTTCTCTTTTGCAGGAAGAACAGATGATGAAGTTCGATAATTCAACGCCGCACTCGGCTGAAAAGTATGACTCGCAAATACGTTGCATCATTCCGTACTATGACTCATTTCATGAGGAGACAATAAATCTAATAAAAGCCACGCAAATAGAGCCTCAGACTTGGCTTGACACTGGATGCGGAACCGGCACATTTGCAGAAAGAGCACTGGCGGCTTTTCCAAAAACCCATTTCATCCTCGCTGACCCTTCAGAAGAAGTGCTTTTGGTAGCCAAGAAAAAGTTTGCCCACATAACAGCGCGCGCTCGCGCGCTCTCCACTTCATCAGAGATAGAGAGTAAGGTTGAGATATTGAGGAAGGAAAGAGAGCAAAAATGAAAAATGGTTCCTGTAATTGTATCAAGGACTCTTTGAATAAAAGAAGGTAGGCGCGGGCGCGAGAGAAAAGAAAAAACTTATCGGCGGGCTATAAGCAAAAGAAGAAGGAAGAAGAAAAGCACCTTCTGAAAAGTATCAAATTGTCTTAATGTTCTATAGAGTTTCGATCGTTACGCCTAGCTTGTCACCCTTTTTTATGTCTTCAGATGCTTTGAGATTCTTTGATAGGTCAGCGTACTTTAGAAGTGCCGAGCAGTTTGTCTTTTCTCCCTTCTTTTTAGAGGTGTCGGCTTTAGTATCAAATGATCCAACTTTAGCTATGGTGACCTTAATCCCTGTTTTATCGTTTGTAACATCCTCTAGTAACTCAAACTCTTTCCTCTGCTCACTGTATGCAAAGAGAGCATTGATTTTTGTTTCCTCCCCTTTCTTAACGCCTTTATCGGCTACTAACTCGACGCTTCCCAATTTAACCATAATATCACCTTTCTATTTCGACTTTGTTGAATACGCGCACGCGCTATTAACCATTTCTGTCCTATATTGGAGTTCCTACCCTTCTCATTTTATTAGGTTTTGCTCTGTATTTGGTTGGATGTTTGGAATTATCACTAAGGATACAGGCATGAGAAATTTTGGGATTTTCTTAATTATTGTTGGGATCGCACTAGCGCGCGCTAGCGTGTTGCTAAATTCGGGGAATTGACACGAACTTGTTTGGTCATGCTTTGGCTTGACCTAGACGCCCATGATTTGTACGTGGAATTGTTAGGAGAATGCAACTATGCTTGGAAAGTGAGCAGAAATTGACACAAACAATTCGATTTAGCAACGCCCTAGCGCGCTCAAGAGATGTGTCTGCCTTCTTCACTTCTATTTTGATAGTCCTAGAAGTGCAAACGTAACCACTAGAACTAGGAGTCCAAAACACACCGAGCTGAGCATTGCGTCTAGCCAAAACTCCTTTGAGTTAATGACTCTCTTGTTCTTTGCTACAGTGTCAGACCATGTCGAAGCTGACTTGTTAATGACGTAGACAAGAGATTTCTTCTTGACTTTTCTCATGAACTTCCTAGGATTAAGGAAGCAGAAGCCAGTTGGTTTTTGAATGAAGACTCCAATTGCTATTGAAAGAACAAAGCTTGCTAGACTCAGTAAGAAAGCAACAAGCACCCAAGATGTTGTTGTCTGCTTCAGAATGTAATAACCCAATCCCACAACGATAGGAATGAGCGTAGCTGAGATGGTCATGAATCCCTTGATTTTTTCGTTGAGACGTTCATTAGCCTTCTGTAACACTTCGTCAGATTTCAATGCAAGCTCAAAGAAGAACTGAGCTTTCTTGAGTTTTTCCTCGTCTGAGTCCATATGCCTAATCTTCTTCGTCATCCTTCTTTTCTATGATACGGTCTTCAGAATCCTCGTCTGGCTCGTATTGATCATCTTCATCCTCTTCAGCCATTTTATCAACCTCCAATATTCTGTTCAGTTCTCTTGGTTTTGTTATAAGTGTTTTCGATGTTCGTCTGGCAGCGCGCGCTATGGTTCAGTTCAAACTCAAGATCAGCTTTGCGAACTTTTGATGAATCCCCATAAATCTAAGTCATATAACATTCGCACCGGTAAATCATCAGCGAAAGGCCATCTTTCCTCACTGACGTATGGTTCTATGAACTTCAGGATCTCGCGATAGAGATCCTCTTTGTGTAAGTAGCGCGCGCGCTAGAATAAAAAACTTGCATGTTTGCAGCAACGCACGTTAGATTCTCTTCGGGCAATGCTCTTTCACATAGCATTCTCCACATAGCGGATTTCTTTTTTTGCACCATTGCGTCCCTATTTCCCAGAGTGGACCGTCGATTATGCCTGGATATTCAGGGTTTAGTTCCCTAGCCCGATACGCTACCAATTCATACTTTGCATTTTTGGGAATGAAACCCATCCTAGCAAGAACCGTTCTTATGTGAACATCAGGCGAAATGTCTATGCTAGAATAATCCTTCATTGGAATCTTGAAATCTCTGGCCAGCATGTTTGCTGCCATCGTTGCTATCTTGATTCCAACTCCATTGAATTCGAGAAATCTTCTCACGACCGTAGCACTGCTCGGCGTACCAATCCATATGTTTGAAGCATTGTCGGAGTAATCCTCATGTATCTTTTGGATTCCAGAATAGAAGTTTCTTGACATGACATCGTTAAACCTGTGAAATCTGTTTGCCATGAACATGTGCTTCAATCTTTCAAGACTCAGAGACAGTAGCCTGGAGAACTCGAACCCACCGATTTCCTGACAGACTTTGTAAGGTATTCCCCAAGCTGTCTCAGCACTTGTCTGTCTATCCATAATGCAACCTAGCACGAAGGCATGGGGGAACTCCTCAATGTTATTTTGTAGTTTGTCGGCCTCTGTTGTCACAAACTGAATTTCTTGACGAGGTTGCTGTAATGCAGTCTTTCCTCTTTCCGTCAATATTTTAGCGATTTCTCGTTGACCATGCTCCATAGCAGTAACTACTTGCACAAGGCTCATAAAAAAGTTACTCGCTCGCCACAGAAACAATGAAGTAGTTGTATCTCAGCGCTCGCGCTTCAAAGCTTAGCGCGCGCGCTCTATTCAGAACCGAGAACAAAAGAAAAAAGAGGAGGGTTTGCTTACTTTACACGATATTTCTCTGGCACTTTCCACATTTCGTCAATTTCTGCATCAGTCTTTCCTTGGAGTTTCAATTTTCGTCTTTTGCAGATTTCGGCTTTCTCTGAACAGACTTGGGCAACGTTACAAATAGGAAACCCAAAAGCACAGTAACAATTTTGAAAACACTTTTCACTGATGAACTCACATTTCATTGTTTTTCAACCTTCCTGATTTTTGCTTAAATCTCCACCGCGTCTGAAATTTCAGTTTCAGTGATTGAAACGCTTGGGTCGGTTATTTTTCGGGTCATTCTCGTCATCTTATTTGACGCAACCGCTTTAGCTTCAGCTTCGCTGTTGGCGCGCGCGCTAAGCATAAGGTACAAAGCAAACTAATTTAGGAACAGACATGCGCGCTATTATTCCTTGCTAGATTTGTCTGTCTCATCGTTCTTTTTTACTTCAGTGCTTTTTATAGCTCCCTTGATTTCTTTATCGCCGTACATTCGGATCTCGGATAGTTGAAATGTTTTGAATAGCGCGCGCTGCGCTAAACATAATTCAGTTTATAAAGATAATAGCGCGCGCGGTCTAATATAGTTCAGATATGTGCTTGGAGGAACATGTGTTTGGGGAGTGTGCGCACAAAACACATCAAACGAATGGCTAAGGAGCTTATCACACGTTTTCCTGATAGGTTT
>Ga0116120_1002317_pt1 | contig 11690 bp, 10 predicted proteins | sample June2015DPH_11_1_3_FD_89724 | JGI IMG/M metagenome (GOLD analysis project Ga0116120, IMG submission 89724) | Peatland microbial communities from SPRUCE experiment site at the Marcell Experimental Forest, Minnesota, USA - June2015DPH_11_150 | ecosystem: Environmental > Terrestrial > Soil >... | reverse complement strand
TTTTGCGGATTTGCACATACATTCTTGGAACAGGTTCGGCGTCGACGAATTGGGCATGCCGCACCGCTTGCGCGACCAAGTAAAGGTAATGGATCAGATCGAGGCACTATGCAAGGAGCGCGCAATAAAGTACGTAATGTTCGGTGGTGATCTAGTACATACTGTAGGGCAACACCCTACGGAAGTAATATACTTTTTACAGGAATTTTTAAAGCGGTTGCATCTGCCAATGTTAATGGCCGACGGCAATCATGACGAGATCAAACGGGTGAACACGCAGGACTTTCATAAGGTAAGCTCGATCTTTAGGGGCTACTGCGAATTTATAAAAGAGATACCCGGGCTTACAGTGCGGGCAATATCTTACCACGAGCGGCCAGACTGGGACACCGTGAAGGGTTACGACATCGTTATTATTCACAAGCAGCCAGCATTAGCCATGCCGAACGGGCACGTCATGGACGGTGTAGCATGGCCCATGCTGGCAGAGAATAATCGTACGGTATTTTTTGCGCATGACCATACCCCGCGCGAGCTGGCGCCGAATTGCTGGGTTATCGGATCGACGATGCAGTTAGACTTTGGCGAGGACGGCGACCATGGCGTAATGATTTTGGATACAGATACATGGAAGGTGGAACGCATAGCGCTCAAGTCACCGAAGTTTATAACCGTGCAGACCGAAGACGAGGTAAAAGACGATTACAATTTTTATAAAGTCTTAAACCCAAAAAGCATAAGCACGCAAAGCAATGTGATATGCGTGAACAAGCCACAGGTATTTGATGAGCGGATCAAGTCCGCGGGGCAGAAAGAAATACTGCTTGAGTGGCTGGAACTTAATAAGAAGCCCGCGGACTACATGGCGATCATCGATGATATATTTAGTGGTGCGCTGCAAGGGGAGCCAAAAATCTTTCCCGGCCGACTGGCCAGCGTTGAGGCCAAGAACTTATTTTCTATCGGCCACATCAAGTATGATTTAGAAAAAGGATTTACATTTATCACCGGTAGGATCAAAGGCGCGGCTGGCGAATCAAACGGCGCGGGTAAGAGCAGCATCGTGGGCGAAACCGTGCTATGGGTGCTGACCGGTGAGACAACAAAGGAACTGGAAGGCGATGATGTTATTCGGGAAATACCCGAACTGCAGAAAGAAGCGATGGGCAAAGTTACTTTGAAGACAGCCGACGGCAAGGAAGTAATAATAGAGCGATCGCGTGTGCGCAAGGAAGCGACGGACCTTAAGGTATGGGTGGACGGCAAGGATCTCGCGGAAGGCTTCCGGGCGCCGGATCGGCAGAGGATACTGGAAACGACGTTGGGTATAACTAAGGACCTGTTTATGGCATCATGCTACTTTAGCCAAGAAGGGCTGACTATGCTCACCGGCTTCGGTGATGCCGAGCGCACCAACATGATAACCAACCTGCTTGGCTTTAATATGTACGAAGATATGTACGAGAAGGTGGATAAGCGCGCCAAGGACTACGCCACAAAGCTGGAAGAATCACAACAAGACGCTTTGCGCATCGAAGGCAAGATCACCTTGATGGAAAACGATAGAAAGAACGCTGAGACCAACAAAGGTGACGTGGTGGCACAGGTAGTAAGCTACCAGCGACAATTAGCGGACCTTGAAAATCAGATTATGGATTTAACTAAGCAACGTAACGTGGTGCCGAAGATTGAACTGCACCGGGACTTCGACGACGAAATTAACAAACTAAGCCGTGAGAAAGAAGCATTAGAGCAGCAAGAGGCCAAGGCGCATCAAGAATTTCAGGCTGACGGGCGATGGGCCAACCGCGAACGGAAGATTCAGTACTTGATCGACGAGCGCAGGCAGGCGGCACAGGCCAAGGAAAAAGAAATAGAACCATTAGTTGCAGAGATGGCGACGGCAGCGAAGCACGCGGCCGGCGCGGCCGGTATGAGTAAGGTAGGCGAAAGTTCGATAGCTAATGTGCGTGCTGAGATTAAACGCTTGGAAAACAAAGAGAAAGGCATTTTGTGCATTGAATGCGGCAACGAGATCACCGAGGCAAGCATACAGCGTGGCATTAACCAGCGCTTGGACAAGATCAAAGATATCCAAAAAGAGATCGATGGGCAGCTGCAGGAAAGCCGGCGGTGGGCCGATGAGCGCCTATTTTTGGAAGAGAAGATAAAGAAGATACGGGAAGAGGCACGGAAGCTGGATAACGTATCCGATTTGGAAGCGGATCTCATGCAGATCAGGAAAGAACGGGATGTAGAGCAAGCGAAGTTGATCCAGTTTAAAAATGAGATCAACGCTATTAAGGATAAGATATACGCGGTGATGACGGCGAAGCGCGACAACGAAAATGCAATGGCACGGGCGCTGGAAAAGGTGCAAAGCATTGATCAGCAGATCAAAGGATACCAGCGCATGGCGGTAGATATTAACGCCAAGCTGAAGGAATTTAAAGAACTCGTCGAGCGGCGCCAAAAAGAGTACGAGCGCATAACCAAGGACATTTTGACCGAACGCGAAGCGCTTAAAACGGTTTTGAGCACGGCTCAAGAGCACGAAGCGAGTATAGAGCGGCTTGATTTCTGGAAGTTTACATTCTCTCCTAAAGGAATTCGGGCCGTGTTATTAGACGGTTTTTGTAACCAGATAAACGTACCCGCGAGCGAATACGCGGCAGCGGTAAGCAACGGCGCCATGACGGTGTTTTTATCACCAATGGCCGAGACCAAGAAGGGTGAAGCACGCAACAAGATTGATATTAAGATTACATGGGATAACTACAAGCGCAAGTACAAGAGCCTATCCGGCGGCGAGAAGTGCCGGGTGGATCTGGTGCTATGCTTTGCGCTTAACAAATGGGTGAGCCAAAGGTACAGGTTGCCACAAGGGCTATTGGGGATGATCGTATTTGATGAGCTCTTTTCCAGTTTGGATAAGGCCGGCGAAGAGCTGACCGCGGCGGTGCTGACCAAAGAAGGTGAGGATAAAGCGATCGTAGTGATTTCCCACACGCAGGAACTATTGGCCTACGCGGACAGGGTTTGGACGGCGGAACGGGACAAGAATCGGGTTACCGGGCTGATCACAACCACATAACAGGCAAGGCTTTATATAGGTATACTGAGTATCTATATTGGACAAAGACACTACACAACCCATAGATACGCTATCTCAAAAAGCACAACCCCTAGACAATCTCTAAAAATACCGCATCCCCGACTGGATATCTTGCCGTCTGTCTGGTATATATGAATTGGGGGGCAGGACAATGAAGCATCCAAACAAAACAAACAGGAAACAGGGGAGGCAAGCGTATGGCACATAACTTAATGGATAACGGTAAGAGAATGATGTTTTACGGCGAAAAGCCATGGCATGGGCTGGGTACAGAGCTGAAGAACCCGACTACAGCACGCGAAGCGATCGAAGCGGCACGGTTAGATTATAAGGTAGAGATCCAGCCGGTCTACCTAAAGAACGGCAACGAGATCGCACAGGCCAAGGCGACGGTAGCGAACGGCAAGACACTGGGCGTGGTTGGTAACGGCTACCGTGTGATTCAGAATGTAGAAGCCTTTAACTTTTTTGATGTGGTGGTTGGGGAAGGTAATGCTTATTACGAAACTTGTGGTGCCCTTGGGCAGGGGGAAAGAATTTGGATCCTGGCCAAGGTGCCCGGGGATATTATCGTAAGGAAAGATGATAAGATAGAAAAATATTTGATCTTAACTAACTCGCATGACGGTAAGAGCTCATTGCGTCTCTATTTATCTCCTGTGAGAGTAGTATGTTCCAATACCTTAACAGCATCAATGCATAACGCGGAAAACAACATCTGCATCCGGCACACGGGTAACGTGCAGGATAAGGTCGAAGAGGCCCGCCGTGTTTTAGGGATCACCATAAATTACTACAAACAGTTTGAGCAGATCGTCAAATCGATGGCGAACGTGCAGATGAGCAAGGCGACGGCGGAAAACTACTTTAACACGCTTTTAAAGGTCGACGGCGATAAGGAAGATGAATCCGCGGCCCAGACGATCAACAAGCGCAATGAGCTTTTAGGGCTGTTTGAGAACGGTATGGGCAACGACCAACCGGGAATCAAACATACAGTATACGCGGCGTACAACGCAGCGACCGAACTCATCGATCACCACAGGACGGTTAAAGGGGCGAACGCGGATCCTACCAAGAAGCTATCGAGCATCTGGTTCGGCAGTGGTGCAGACTTTAAGGCTCGTGCGTTTGATGAGGCGCTGGTGTACGTAGGGGTAAGGAAATAAGTTTAACCGCTATACGGCGCGCCGGATCCACCGGCGCGCTGATGAGGCGGGCCTAAACGGAGAATTATATGAGTCAGCAATGTAGTGAAATGGTAAGCAGGGGTGCATGGAGCCGTCAGAGCCCATGCACTCGGCCCGGGACGATAGAGCGCGATGGCAAGCTTTACTGCAAGCAGCATGACCCAGTAGCGAAGGCAGAAAAGAGAGCAGCACGGGACAAAGTATGGGAAGCTGAGTGGGCGAGGGAAAGGGCACACCACGATCGGATCGCGGCGATGTCAAAGTTTTTTGAGAACGTACCAACGGTAGAGATCACGGGCCACTTTTCGGAATACAAACGCAAGGGGTCAGATTGTTCGGCTTAAGGAGGCGGATATGGTACACGCATACGAATCGTCAAAACTGTACTGGTTAGAAATGATCGGGCAAGGATACCATCCAAGTATTATGGAATGCCCAAAGCCGTTGTTTGTTTTTATAGCGGGGATCTTCCCGTTATGGATGTGGTCAATTTTATCAGTGGCGGCAATCATAGGTATAGCGATATGCTTGGTTAAGTTGTCTAAGCATTATACTAAATCAACGATGCCCGGCGTAGTGGCTATGGGCTTATTTTTATTTACTAATAAGGTGGTGTTAGGTGAGATATTTCTTGATCAACCGCTTTTTTATATTACGTTTTCTTTGGCGGCACTATTATTTTATGTAGAGAATCGTTTTATGAAATGCGCTGTGTGTTTGGTGATTGCTGGTTTGGCCCGCCCAGAGGTTTGGTTATTATCAAGTATTTTTGTGATCGCGCACACTTTTAGTTTAACAGAAGGATACGGGGGATCATGGATTAACCGGCTGCTTACAGCATGGCATTATCGGCGCAATGGGGTGTTGACATCCTTTTTGCCATTAATGGCGCCAATAGCGTGGATGATTTTTGATTTGGTACTAAGCAGGGGCCAAGATGCTTTTTACTCAAGTCACGTCGCATCAAACTACTTTGCAATGGCAGGAATATTTCCCACGCATATTAGCAGGTATATGTTTGTAGTTAGTGGTTATCTAAGTGACTGGTTTTATATTTGGCCTGTGACGGTGGGATTTTTGTTAGCGGGATCATTTTTTATAGGTAACAAAGGCATGGTGCCATTAGGCGTGTATGCTTTGGCACCAGTGCTTTTTTATGCGATCGGGGCAACGAACAGCAGCTATTTTTTGTATCCGAGATTTTTTATGCCGACTGCGCTGATGCTTTACTTTTTTCTTACGATGGGGGTTTATTTAGCATTCAAACGAAAAACGGTAGTGATCCTATACGCCTGTTTGATTTTATCATTTGGTGCAGCGCTAATTGCGGAGATCTATGCTGGTGTGATGGGGAACGCATCACGGCGCGCGACAGCAGTGCAAGTGGCTGAATATCTTAACAGGCACATGCCACATGGACGTATACTTGTGGGGGACAGCATTGATATTTTATCTTTGCAATGTGGGGTGCAGATATCGAGGCAGATCCACAATTTTAAAGAATGCTATGGTGACCTGAGCCGAGTCAAGGAAGGGGACACAATTATATGGATAGACAATGATACCAACTTATCGGGAATGGTGTTTGAGTTTTTTGGTCGGGGCAAGACTCAGACTTTTTTAGGCAAGAACTACGAATTGGTGGCTAGAGTGGGAGACGGTTTTATTTACATAGTTAAATAGGGGGTTGGCATGAAAAAGAACAGGTCAGGTGGGAAATGTCAGTGTGGCACTTGTGGTAAAGGTATAGACATGGCAGTGAAGGTTAATATCAAAGACCTTAACGCGGAAGATAACACGCCACAGTACAAAAATTGTTACGCATTTTTTCATTGTGCTCACTGCCTTAAGACTATGCCAAAAGGGGTATCTCCGCGCCAATATGGGAAGTACGCGGCAGCAGGATGCTACGTTAATATTAATGGGCAAGTGGTTGGCGTGGTTACAGTATGGTGCGAGCGGTGTGGGCGGCTGGTGTGGGACTCAAGGCACTTGAAACAAAGATAAGATATGGACTTTTGGATACCAAAACATAAGTGGCAGCTGGTGGACTGGCTGGCGGATCATTACAAGGAACCAAAGGCCAAGTTTAACCGCATGGCCAAGAAGCAGCTATACGCAATTTACTTTAAAACGCGGGGCAAGGAAACAGGGAGGTAGCTATGGGCTATACGCATTATTGGTACAGGGAAAAAGAGATCGCATTACCAAAGATGCAGGCGATCGTCGACGACTTTAAGAAGGTGGCATTGGCGACTAAACATTGAAAACAGGAGGTAGATATGAGCAAGAAGACAAGCACGGTTACAGGTAACGATACACAGGAACTGAGGGCGATGAAGGCTGTGACCAAGGATCCCGCGGCAACGTACATCGGCCCGGCGAAGACGGGAGGGCGCTGGTTTAAGAACATCCGCAGCGGCTTGCTTTACAGGGTCGACAAGGTGGGGGATGAATATAAGGTGCTGGAAGAGAGCCGTTATTCGGGTAAGGGCCTGATAGCCAAGACTCGTACGCAGAAAGTTAACAAGGCACTCAAGGATGCGGCTAAGTTTAAGCATAGGGTGGGCGCGGCAGGGGAAGCGTACAAGGCACCAAAGGCACCCAAAGCGGCAGGAGAGGGCACGCGCGCGAGTCTTATGCTTACAGCGAAAGATCGCGGGATAAAATATTTTAGAGTTATGAACCGAGCAGAGCTTGAGGAAGCATTGAAGTGCGGCGTGGATCGGTTAAAAGAGATACAAAAGATGGCGCGCGATCGCTGGACTAGCGGGTGGAAATTTAATAAAAAATAGGGTATGGAAAATTTTAACTGGATCCCATTCTTTCAGGCAGCAGCGAAGATTAAGTTGCCGGGTCAAGCATGGCAGGTCTTGAACTATGTTATGGCTAGGAAATTAGCCCATCATATTGGGGACGATTTAGAATTTAACGTGAAGGCAATTGCATTGGAATTGGGTATGGCACGAACATCGGTAAGCCGGGCGATTATGACACTAAAGCGCTTTAATGTGCTGAAGGCGAGCGATGGCACGACGAACAAGCAACTGCGGTACTTGAGGGTCGTGCACCCGGAGTTGTGGGGGATTTATGGAACCCAAAAGGAGGAAGCATGTTGAAAGTATTTTGTAAGTTGTGTTTCGTGGGTCTGTTTATTTTTACCTTATCATCCCGCGTTTTTGCTTCGTCGGATAATCTCGTTATGACCGCGATAAAACTTCATCCCGAGGATCACTTCAAGCTTGATTTTGTTTTCTCCGGCGGAAACACCAAAGATGAAAAAGTTTTGCAGCATGAAGCTGAAAAACAAATCGGGTATTTCCTTTCGGCGCTTGCCATACCTTCTACCGATCTATGGGTTAATTTATCGCCCAATGAGCAGGCGATACCTCCTGTATTAGGCGACAGCCATATGGGCATGGCAATGTTAAATGACGATTACTTGTTGAAGCAATTAGCATCTGGGTTGACGAATCCAAATTTAGATTGTGGCCGGGCTTTTTGGAAAGAGGCGGAGAGAACCAATCTATTGCGTAAGGTATGGATCATGCCGGAAAAGGCGGAGGTTTATTTAAACGGCGATACTGTTTCAATCTCTCAATCTTCCATGACTGTAAAATTGGATCAGGATCAAAGTGATAACGCCGTGTCGGCATTCACAAAGAATATATTGCCGGTCTTAAAAGAAAAGGTAAACTTCGGTGATGAGTTCTACCGTGTCCGCCAGATTTATAACGCGGTGATATTAGCTACTTGGTTTAAGGGATATGTTAAGGGCAGTGCTTTCCACGATGCTATCTGCAATAGCAATTTAGTAGATATCACCAAGAACATTGGTGCAACCGCGGCGCAAGCCGTATACGTTCGTTACATGGATAACATCAAAAATGGCACATACAATATCACCAAAAATAAACATAAATATTATTCTGGTGGCATCACGATGGATGTCAGGGGAACTTTACATGTGCTGCGTGGGCTGAGGAAGTTTAGTAGTAAGTCACGACTTGTAGATGAGGGTCAATACATTGCACACAAAACGCGCTTATTAGATCAAGCGGGGGAGAATATTGGTACTGCTTTTACAAAAATCCCTGCTAACGGTGCTACGCGGGAACAGGTAGAGGCGTTTCTTCAGGCATGGCAGGAAAGATTGGAGGTTGCTAGTGAAATTTTGATGGGTATCAATAATTTGGGTGAGACATCCCAAGATGACAAAGACCGTATAATTGCTCAACTTGATTTGATAAATCTCAAAGCAGTTGCCACTAAAGAGGTTGCTGATATTGAGCAGTTTATTTCAGAGCATTTTCCTCCGGTGGTGACACCCGTACTCGCGTCTATTGTGCCTATATTGCCTATGCCATTACCGAATAAAGACGTGCACAATAACGTAAACATGAAAGCTTTAGCCGACGTTAAGCCTAGCGTAGATTCTACACCACCGTCTAAACCTGCGCTTACGATAGAGCAATTGAAGGACAGGCTTGAACATTACCGCTCTCTTGGTGCCGCCAGAAAAAACTATGGGATGCTTTCCTTTGATGAATACATAGCGACACTTCCGCCGTCGATGCAGAAGTTCAGTCCTTCTATTTTAAGAATTATTTACAATGGCGCGCAAATCGCGCCGGACAAAAAAGAAGATAAAGCTACTCCTGCAACTCCTACGCCATTACCCACCGTGCCTTTGCCACTACCAAGCGCATTACCTGAACCGGCGGCACAACATATATTCACAGCTAAGATTCAAGCGTATCAGGGGGCTTTTACTTCCGCTTGTTTATCACAGTGTGGCATTGACGCTTTTGCACAGGGTGATCGCCGTAAAGCTGAACAGTTTTTCCTTTTAGCGGTGCAGACCGAGACTAACAACAAGCAGGCTTATTACAATTTAGCGGTCACACGATTAAGTGTGCATAACTATGCTCAAGCCGTGCGGGATTTTAATCAGGCAATAGCTCGCGGGTTTGATATTAAGATGATACCGAATTGGTACAATCTTATAGACTACGCTTTGACTTGCGCCGCGCACACGGACCCGAATTTTATTTTGCGTAATCAATCAGAATGGAACAGCATCATAGGCGACAAGCTGAAAAAGAAGGCAATGATCATCGCGCAGGCATCGGTTGCCAGCGGGATACTGCATCGCAACCCTCTTGATTTTGGCGCGATAGAAGGGTTACAACGGTATTTGGTTAGAGGTAATGGCGCGTTGACGGATGTGGGTAATTTTCCAGTCGGAGATTTTTCTAAATTTAACCACAATGTCAAAGGATATTATTTTGTTAAGGAAGGGGCGCCGGATAAGGCGATACCCAGCTTTTTAGAAGCGCTGAAAGTTGACCCGGAAAACGCGCAGATTTTAAGCAATTTAGGCGCATGTTATGCTAAGACAGGAGATTATCCGAAAGCGACATTGTATCTACGGCAAGCGCAGAAGTTGACGCCCAATAACACGTGGCTTTTAAACTACATTGGGTACGTTAAAATAGAGCAAGGCGACTATGAAGGGGCTATAATGGAATACGATAAAGCTTTAGCGATAAACCCAAAAGACACATCATGTTTAAGGAATTCAGCCGCCGCGTATTCGATGCTAGGCTTACACGGCATGGCGGCGCGGCGCTTAGCCCAAGCCGACGACGTGGATGCAAAAAAGGAATTTGAGGCAATGGGAAGCGGTTTGCCTAGTGTAACTGAATTGATGAGACGCGCCATAGATATGCCGATCGGTATGTTTGAAACGGTAAAGAATTGGTCACCGTCTATCGCGCGTATCGATGTCGCCAACATCTTGAAAAAAGCTATGTTAAGTATGGATTACAATCACCGCTGGATGGTATTAAACCTTCTTGATGAGTGGGGCGAGCACGTTAATAGCTCAACGATAACTGATATAGCTATAGGAATGATGGAGCTTACGCCGCAATATGTTGTTGACGATAGCGTTGTTCTGGGAAAATATTTATCCGAAGGTGTAGTTAATGAGTTGATGGCAGAAGCCGCAAATAGTATGGGGGTCGATTGGATAAAATCGAAATGTGCTGTTCGTCCTGCCAAGCCAGAAGCTGGAAATGGATGGGTGCATAGCGAGGACGGAACTTATCTTTACGACGCAGACAACCCATCTATTCGTGCTGATCTGCAAGGGAATGTTTATGGCGGTGGCCTGCCGGCATTTACACAAGGGAAAAAAGCAGGGGGCATTGAGTATAAAACTTTCGTCGGAGAGAAGGGGAAGATTAATATTGTGTACGATTCAAAAGAACTAAGCATGGCAGGCATCAAAGGATTTAGGGCATACATCATTAACAAAGAGGGGAAGTGATCATGGAAGATAAAACTTTTGTGTGCATAGGATGTAAAAGAACTTTTAGGGAAAAAGAGTTCACACCAGAACTGGTTGATTTACAAATGTGCCCCAAGTGCTACACGGAAAAGATGACAGCAGATCTAAAACAGCTAAAGATGACGGAACAGTTTACGGTGGTCACACTTAGCCGCGAGGATCTGATGGACGCTGGTTTGGCACAAGAGGAAGTGGATCGGCTTACCGACGAGGATATGGAAGAGCTTGCTATTGAGATACTCGATAACGTTTTATGCAAAGACTGTGTGATGGAAGATATCGCGGCTGTAGCACGCGAGATACTAAACAGAGGATAGTATGGATGATATGAAGCCAGCAGTAACAAAGGCAGGATTATTGGATATGCAAGTATGCGTGCCCGTGGAATGGACAAACGCGCAAATAAAAGATTTTGCTGACAGCAGTAACCCTTGTGGCGCAGCAGGTGGATGGCAGATACGTTTAGAAGGTAATGTTTTATTGGCAGGAGCGCACAGTCGCGTGCCTTGCCACGGACGCAAAGGGTTCGTGCATGTTATGCTCGATGCATGAAATAAGTATTAGGCACTCCTCGGGACAATCCAACGCTTGATTGTCACTGCTCCCCAGCAACCGAGGGGTGCTATTTATTTTTAAAAATGCTTGGACTATTTTAAATAACTGTGATATATTTTACATGATGATACCTTTAGCCAGCATACTCAATAAAAATACAGCGCCGTCTACTCTTCCTTTTTGCAGGCAGGGTGTCATCAGGCGGATGCAACGGCGGGGCCGAAAGGCCTCGCCTATTAATACAATGCGACATAAGATACCATTTGAAACTAAGCGCGCATTTTTAAAAAGAAATTGGGGCCTAGCCCAAAAGGTATTCAAATCCTTCTCGCTTAGCGGCCAGATTTGGGCCGACACCGAAGGCTCGCGCAAGCTGGCCGACCAAGCCAAAAAAGAAATGTACGCTGAATCCTCCTACTGGCGTGACATACTATTCAATCTGGGAAAAACATATTGGAAAATTTTAGACGAAGAA
>Ga0116120_1002290_pt1 | contig 11751 bp, 6 predicted proteins | sample June2015DPH_11_1_3_FD_89724 | JGI IMG/M metagenome (GOLD analysis project Ga0116120, IMG submission 89724) | Peatland microbial communities from SPRUCE experiment site at the Marcell Experimental Forest, Minnesota, USA - June2015DPH_11_150 | ecosystem: Environmental > Terrestrial > Soil >... | reverse complement strand
GTCGGCTCGCGGAACTGATTTGGCATATCTATCGTCAGACGGGCTATCTGTCATTCATCTGTGCTTTGCCCGATGGCCCCGCTCGCAGGGCGAATCTGCTGAAACTGCACGATAGGGCAATCCAGTTCGAGGGTTTCGCGGGCAATTCGGGTGTCCCATCGCTTACCCGCTTCATCGATTTTATCGAGAAGCTCATCGCCGCTGGCGAGGACTGGTCAAAACCCCAGCCCGAAGCCGGGACAGGCAATACGGTTCGCGTTATGAGCATCCACAAAAGCAAAGGCCTCGAATTTCCCGTCGTATTCGTCGCCGACCTCGACAGCAGGTTCAGCAAAAAGGACTTCAGCAAAGATTGCGTAACCGATGAGCAATTGACCCTCGGCCTGAAAATTATTGATACCGAAAGCAATTCCCGCCTCGATTCGCTCGCATACCAGGTAATCGAGGAGCAAAACCGCCGAAAGTCGCTGGCCGAGGAAATGCGAATCCTCTACGTCGCGATGACAAGGGCGATGAATCGTCTTGTCCTCGTCGGCTGCAAAGACCGGGATAGCTGCCGAAACATCCTCACCGCGACACATTCATTCGCCGGTCAATCAATCCCATCCTGGCATCTCGAAACTCGGCAAAACCACCTCGACTGGATTCTGTCCGCGCTGGGCAGCGAGCCGCTTCTGCATCAGATATTTCAAACCGAACTGCCGACGCAAGCCACGCAGGATAATTTATTCAGCGTTCAGTTTTACGACCAGCCCCAACTGGATAAACTTGCCGCTCTCATCAAAAACTATAAACTAAACACTAAACACTTCCCGAGAAGGGATGGCCAAGCCACAAAACTCAAAACTTCAGTCGTTAAATGTGACCTGGTTGACCTTAAACGCTCTCTTGACTGGCAATACCCGTTCGGCAATGCGCCGTCGCTGCCTGCCAAAAGAACCGTTACCCAGTGGACACATCGCGACGATGAATTCACGAAAATTGATTATTCGCTTGCCTTCGACCGAAAACCTAAAGCTGTTTTCGCAACTAAGCAAATCGACGGCAGGGCTGCCTGCCCTGAGCTAAGTCGAAGGGTCGGCACAGCCACACACCTTGTTATGTCAAAACTTGACCTGGCGAAATCTGTAACTGCGGAAACTGTAACACAGCTTATTGAACAACTCGTAAAAGATGGTGCCATTATTCAGGAAATCGCGTCGCAAATAAATGTCGAATCGATTGCGAAATTCTTCAAAAGCAAACTCGGCCAAACGGTTCTCGACAAAAAAACTGTCGTCCTGCGGGAATGGCCCTTCACCTTTGCAGTCCCCGCTTCGCAATGGAGTGAGGCGTTTCAGAAAACTCAAAACTCAAAACTTAAAACTCAGGACTTTATTATCGTTCAGGGCATAATCGATTTGCTTGTCAAAACCCCTGAAGGACTCGTAATTATAGATTTCAAAACCGATGACGTGTCCGCCGATGGTGCGGCAAAACGTGCAGCAATTTACCGCCGACAATTAGACCTTTACGCCCAGGCCGCGAGCATAATACTTGGCCAGGAGGTAAAGAGTAAATGGCTTTGTTTCCTGAGGCCCGGCTGTGAAGTCGAGGTCTGAATATGTAGAAAAATATTATTTAATAAGGAGAAAAAAATGATTACCACACCCAAAACCAGGTATCTCATAGTGTCAGCGTTTTTACTTCAGATTGTATTTAGCTGCTCAGCTCTCGCTCATCTCGAAAAGGTCAAATATTTCCCTTCCGACGCCAATGCCGGCGACAGTTTCGGCGTTTCGGTTGCTATCGACGGCAATACCGCGGTGGTCGGGGCATATCAGAATGACTCCAAGGGAACCGACTGCGGCGCTGCTTATGTTTATGAACTTTCCGGCGCGCAGTGGATTGAAAAACAAAAGCTTGTTCCTTCTGACGCTGCGGCCGGCGATAAATTCGGCCGGTCAGTCGCCGTCGAAGGAAATACTATTGTTGTGGGTAGTTATTATGACGACAACAAAGGTTCCGCGTATGTCTTCTCTAATTCGGACGGTGTCTGGACTCAGCAGCAAAAAATTGTCGCGCCGGATGCCGCCACAGGCGACAAATTCGGCTGCTCGGTTTCAATCGATAATAATACGATAGTTGTCGGCGCTTATGGCGATGACGGTTATAAGGGCAGTGCCTCGGTTTTTGTCCTCGCCGGCTCAAGCTGGGTTTTCCAGCAGAAACTCACTGCTTCGGATGCCGAATCAATGGATATTTTCGGCTATAGTGTCGCAATCGACAACAATACAATCATTATAGGTGCGCCAAATGCTGACTATCCCAGTGGTATCGATGCCGGTTCCGTCTATATCTATCAGCGACAGGACACAACGTGGCTCGAACAAAATATTCTTTGGGCATCCGACAGCGGCGCATCTCATCACTTTGGATGCTCCGTTGCTCTTGATGGTAACTGGGCCGTTATAGGCGCGTATGAATGCAATATCGGTGACATTAATACGGCAGGCGCAGCTTATGTTTTTTCCCAAACTGACGCTGACTGGGTCGAGCGTCAAAAACTGTTCGACGCAAATGACCCCTGCAGCGGTGACGACTTTGGCTTCGCGGTCGCCATAAAAAATGACACGATACTTGTGGGCTGTCCTTATGATTTCGTTAATGGCAAGATGGCCGGCTCGGTATTTGAGTTTGTCCGCACGGACACAAACTGGGTTCAAAGCGACCGGCTCACGGCAAGCGACGCCGATACAAACGACAGGTTTAGCTCCTCGCTCGCATTATCCAGCCGCCATATCATCATTGGCGCACCTAACAACTCTAACAACAGCAAACCCACCGGCTCGGCTTATATCTTTAACGAAAACAATTGTTTGACCGGCGATTTCGATGGCGATTTTGACGTGGATTTCATCGACTTTGCTGTCCTCGCCGGTTCCTGGCGCCAAAATAATCCTTTGGCGGATATTGCACCGCCGCCGGCAGGCGACGGTATCGTAGATATGAAAGATTTAGATGTCCTGTGCGATAACTGGCTGGCAGGCAAATAATATGTCGAAGGGTGTTAGTCCGTATTAACGTCCGTATCATTATTTCAAGTCAGTGTTAGTCCGTGTTAACGTCTGTGTGTGTCAGTGTTTATGGGAAGTTCAACCTGGCGAACTCTCCGTGATACTTCTTCGCCGCCGCGTCGTAAACTTTTGCTGCCTCGACCTCCGTCGCAAAGCACCCTAAGCTTATTCGTCGCCCATTGACGTTGATATAGCTGTCCCATGGCTTATATCTGCGCGAATTTTTATGAAAGCACACCCCTTTGAATCTCGACGTGCATCCTTTGCGTTTCCTGCAATTGACCGTATTCTGCCCTCTCGTTGCCGCCCTAAGATTTGCCCTGCGATTGTCTAATCCGTTATGATTGAAATGGTCAATCAGCTTTCCCTTCGGATTTCCTATAATTTCGTTATGCATCCATACCAATCTTTTCTTTGTCCGGTCGCTCACCCGTGCGCATCGCACAGCGTACCACGTTCGACAACTGTATCTGACGCTCCAGTGGTAATCTTTCAGCCGCTCGTAATCATCCGCGTCAACAATGGCGAACTTATATCTCGTCAGCGGTATCAGCCGAATCTCGTGCCCGAATCGCCAGCGATAGTAAACCAGATACGCTGCTTGTAAAATCCGTTCCAGCCAGTTTAATTCCTTTGCTTTGCTAATCTTCATAATCGCTTGCCACGGCGTAGCCCTTAGGCGAAGCCGGGTCTCCTCGGAGCGCAGCGCAGATCCCCGAGAACCCGCCCCATTGGTTCCGCAGCAGGGGACCCAGAATTAACTCAAAACTCAACACTAAAAACTATTAACTAACGACTAACGACTAACGACTAACGACTAACCACTAACCACTAACGACTATAGAGGAAGTCGAACAATCGACTTCCTCTATCCTATGGCGCAATCTTGCGCGCTTTTGACTAAAACTAAGGGATTTCCTGATGGGGTCAAAATCGCTAAGTCCTTACTGCGTAAGGAGTAAAAATTTTTTAAGATTTTTGAATCTAAGGGTTTTCGACCTGCGCGAAAATGGATAACAGTTGTATGATACAACTGTTTGATACATTTGTTTTATACGACTGTTCGTATCCAGAATTTAAGCCATTATAACCAAAGCGGTTATGGCAAAAATGACCACGAAAAAAGAGTGGTTTTTAAGCCCCAAAAATGACCAAAAAACCACGCAAAAACCACCCCTCCTTATGGGGGTATAAATCTGTAACTACTTATATAATAGGGCCTTACAGTAGTTTTTGATGTCCCCTTGCCTCGGCGTTTACCTCAGCGTAGTTTCTTAACAAAGCCGGGTAGTCAATGACGAAGACGGGCATAACGCCTTGTTTTTTATGCGGAAAACTTGGCCATGAGTGAACAAATTTCCACTACTCGACGCCCCGCCAAAAATTTATAAGACCCTATTGCCAAAACGCCACGCCGACGTTAAACTGCGGCAGATCTCCGCATGTGCCGTAGGAATATAACGTGGGAAACACTATAATGAGAACGAATATCCATAAAAAGAGAGAAGCACTAACCGTAACGAGATTGATTAATGAAGTTCTCGTAAACCAACTAAGCATACCTCTCAGACAAATTGTTAATGATACATCATTCGAGAAGTATACAGGTTCAAAAAGACCAGACATTTTAATATCTGAATTTGAATTTGATGGGACCAACGAAGAACAATTCATTCAAAACCTTGTGGCATATGCTGAAGTAAAGGACAATTGTTCTGTAGATGATAAGGATTGGAAGGATGCTATAGAACAAGGCAAAAAAAAATCAAAGAACCTAAAGTTGCCATATTATATCGTCACTAACTGCAAGACGTCTATCTTCTACAATAGAGAAACAACGAAGGAAATATCACTAAATGGTAATCCAATCAGGGAATTTCAAACGATAGATATTTTCAGGCTAATAAAAAATAAACTCAAAAAATCACTTAAACTAGACAACATTCACACAAACGTTAACTCGATATCTACTATCTCCGAAGCAGTATTCAATAAAAAGTTGTGGGAACTTAAAGAAGTGTATCGTGGAATAAATTTCAAAAATCCCGTAGAGAAGATAGACTTTACCATAGGATTCGTATCGCTTGAGTTCTTTGAAGAAAAAGCGAGAATAGAAGGTATCCGAGACGAGACGAAAATTTACTGGTCCGATTGCAGAGAAGGTAAATCAGAAAAACTCGTAGGTAATCTTTGCAAATACATATCAAGATTAGAAGAAGAGACAACATTCAAAGAGTTCCAAAATCTGATGGAGTCTGTAAGAATCGTAATAATGGGCGAGGCCGGGAAAAAGCCATTGATAGACAAGGATGATGTAAAGAAAATCTATGACGTCATAGATTCCATGAAGCCACTTCATGGCTGTGGTTTCGATCTATTTGGAGCTGTTTATGAGATGTTTGCTTCCAACAAAGAAAAGAAGGATTTCGGTGAATATTTCACGAGGAGGCATTATACCCAGATGTTTTCAAAGTTGCTCCTGATGGACGAAAAATATTTCAATCCAAGTAAAAAGTTCAAAGTATTAGACCCAGCTTGCGGGACTGGCGGTTTTCTCACAGAGAGTTTCAAAATACTTAAAAATAACTATGCGTCAACTAAAACTTTAGACAAAGAAGCACTTAGGTTCCTCGAGAAAGAGTGTTTCTATGGAATCGACGTGCGAGAGGAAAACATCTCTAGAACTAAACTCAATATGTTCTTAGTAGGCGATAGTCATACGCATATGATTCCGGACAACACTCTGAAGCACAAATTCAATGGGAGTAAATTCGACTACATAATAACCAATCCGCCCTATGGCAACGGCACAACAAAGGCTGAAACGAGTAGCATATCCACAACGAGAACAGAAATTGCTTTTATTTGCAAAATACTAAACTTACTTGAAATAGGTGGCAAAGCTTGCGTAATAACGCCAGATGGCGTTTTGGAGAACCCTTCGTATGCGCTTTTCAGAAAAGAGCTTCTTGAAAAATGCAACATCAATGCAATAATATCGCTTCCAAAGTTTGCATTTGCTCCTTATACAAAGGAAAAAACATATGCATTATTCATAACTAAACGTAGCGAGCAAAATACAAGGATACAAAAGGAACCTGTTTGGGTTTATATAATTGACAACGACGGACTTGCCAATTCTGACAAGCGATTCCCAACTAAACTTAGGAATAACAGAAACGGGTGGATGCATGACGAAATATCCGGCTGGGTTAGCACTGAAGGTGAAGAAATGCCAGGAATTCTTGAAAATGCATGGCTCAAATTTGATGATTCCAAGACAAATGGAACAGAATGGATTAATGAGAAAGGAGAGAAAATAAAACTCAGAAAAGGTGGGTTTTTAGAAGTATCAATTATTCTCAAGGACAGATTCCTCACATTGCTACCAGAGTTTTACATTAGACCTTATATCCCAAATTATTTGACTCTGGATGAGTTAGATAAGTGGACGAAGGAAATAGAAAAAGATATTAGGGTTATAATGAGTTGATCGTTATGAAAATCAAGGACATATTCGATATAAACCAAGGCCATCAGATTACTGATGAAGAGATTTATCGTGACATTATAAACGGCGGGAAAGTGCCCATCATAACAGCGAACAACGAGATAAAGGGTTTATGGAATAAGACAATAGTCAACCCTTGCGACTTACCCTGTTTGACGTATCCAACAAAAGCAAATAGTGGAACTTGTTTCTTGCAGAAAAAAATCTTCGACGCAAACAATACTGCTGTTCTTGTACCCAAAAAAGAATGGATAAGTAAAATAGACTTGAACTGGTTTTCGTTCAAGCTTTCAAAGATGTTCCCGAAAGTTGCAACCAGCAAAGAAGGTGTCAATTATCTTAACAGGGAAATAGTTGAGGAGCTTGATATAGTCTTTCCTGGCAAAAACGTGCAGGATAAAGAGTACAGAAGAATAGAAGAACTCACAATTGTTAAGGGGAAAATAGATTCAATAAGAGAAAAGATAAAACGAATAAAAAATCTGGCGGTTATTGCTGATTATAAAATTTTCCAAGCAAAAGATGTTCCGGTAAAAATTATATTCGATTGTGTCAGTGGAAATTCGGGCCTAACGGAAGAGTACCTATATCAAAATACGCTTCTATCACAAGACAAGAAATACACGGTGTTAACTGGCGGTATAAGTATAGAAAACTGCGTAAAAACTGATTTGTGTGCTAAGCCCAAAAATAAAAACGAAAAAATAACCGTTTTTTCAGGTGAAGGTATTCATGTTGTTAGAAAGGGTAGAGCTGGTACCGTAAACTACCTGAAAAACGGGAACTATACGCTTAACGATGATGCTTATATAATCAAATTAAAGAACGCCTTAAAGTATAAGTTATTACTGAAGTGGGTGGTTATTTCTTATTCAAAATTATTTGCAGAATACGCGTCATCTTCTGACAATAGTACATGGAATAAGTCGAGTTTTTTCAAACATGCAACCATCGATATACCTTCAATAAAAGAACAAGAAGAAGTAGTAAAAAGGTTTGCAATAATTGAAGAATATGAGAAAAAAATAGCCAAAGTCTATCAGAGAATAGAATCTATTTTGAGCAAGGAAGTTGTTTAATTCTCAATAGGGAAATCTGTGGACGCCATACTTAATTATTTATAGAGGCGTCTGCTGTTCGGCAAATGTTGACGGACCCTTCGACATACTCAGGGCAGGCAAAGGTGCGAATCTCTTCCGGCCTTAAAAAACTGTTTTCACCAAACCCACTATAGATTTTCACAAACGACGTGTCAAACCTTTGTTTTACGGAAATATTCCGCAAAATCCGCATCCCCAAATCGACATTCGCCAATCGGCAATCATCAATTGCTTAATCCTCATCCCAAAAACATCGCTTCAAAAACCTTGACTGTTGGAACACTATATAAGTACATACGCATATACTTATATACTATTGTGACCTGGGACAACGTTCAGCGTCTTTTGCTCGGCTTAATTCAGTACTTTCGGCCAACTTCGGTTAAATAGCCGAAAGAAAAGCAGTCAGCTTTATAAAAGGGCGATAGGAAAATTGTCAGCCGGTAAATACCTAAGGTATGCCCCTATGCTTTTGGCATCCCTTATGGGAAGGGGCGGCGGAAGAGATAAAGGCGTGGCGCACAAATCTTATTTGGAGCACAGGTCTTGTCGATTACGCCCTCCGGCTGACTAAACCTGCGGAATCTGCGCAATCAGCGTCAAAAATAAATCCCCCTGCCAACAGAATTGTTGCCAACAAATTTATTGAATAACCGGCGACTGTTTCCAACTTCCTCATCCCCCCGGCTCTCCCCGAGAAGTTACTCCCTTGGCTTCGCAACAGGGGACCCATGTTTTTCGTGGCTAAAATAAAACTCTGCGCCTCAAAAACCTCACTTTAAACGCCTCAACTGTTGGAGCACTATATAAGTACATACGCATATACTTATATACTCTTGTGCCACCAGCAAAATCCGCGTCTAAACAGTCAGCTTTATAGGAGGGCAATAAGCCCTTGTGGATGAAGGCGGGTGGCAAGCACACAAACAACGTTTGGAGCATTGCCTCCGCCAAGAACACAAAGCTGACTGACTAAATCCATGTAAATCAGTGTTAATCCGTGGTTAAAAAATAATTCTCTGCGGTCTCTGCGTTCTCTGCGGTAAGCCCTTTTGTGCCTTCTCGTGGCTAAATCCGCGGTTCAATTAAATCGTCAATCGACAATCGGAAATCGGCAATCGAACCCCTTGGGTCATACAAATTGGTTTGAATTTCGCATAAGAGGTCGTTATACTACCAGCTTTTGAACGGTTGGCCCCCAAACTACCTGTCCTGAGCGACCTGTGGTGAGCTGAGTCGAACCAAGTCGAAGGGTTGGGGGCGAATAAACAGCAATGAACAAATATATAACGGAATAAGGAGAACAGTATTATGCCATTGGTAACAACGAAGAAGATGTTTGAGATGGCCTATAAGCACGGCTATGCCGTCGGGGCATTCAACGTCAACAACATGGAAATCACACAGGGTATCATCGAGGCGGTAGCCGAAGAGAAGGCGCCGCTGATTCTGCAGGTGTCGAAAGGCGCCCGCGAATACGCCAGCAACAGCTATCTTACCGCGATAATGAATGTGGCGGTGAAGGAAAACCCCGATATACCAATCGCGACGCACCTTGACCACGGCGACAACTTCGAAACGTGCAAGCAGTTCGTCGATGACGGGTTTACGTCGGTAATGATAGACGCATCGAAGTTTCCCTTTGAAGAGAACATCAGGATGACAAAGGAAGTAGTTACATACGCGCACAAACACGGGGTAGTGGTTGAGGCGGAACTTGGGCAGCTTGGCGGTATCGAAGAGCACGTCGTCGGCGTGGATGATGTCGAAAAGCACCTGACAGACCCCAAGCAGGTGGTGGAATTCGTCGGAAAGACCGGCGTCGATTCATTAGCCGTCGCGGTCGGAACCAGCCACGGGGCATATAAATTTAAGAGTGTGCCGAAGCTGGCGATTGACCGTATAAAAGAGATTCAGAAGCTGCTGCCCGGTTTCCCGCTGGTGATGCACGGGTCGAGCACGGTTTTGAAGGAATTTGTTGACCTGATTAACAAATACGGCGGCAAGATGCCAAATGCCATGGGCGTGCCCGAGTCGGCGATAACCGAGGCCTCCAAACTCGCCGTCTGTAAAGTGAATATAGACACGGACTTAAGGCTGGCGATGACGGCGAAGATTCGTCAGGTGTTCGCGGAGAAGCCAAGCGAGTTTGACCCGAGGAAGTATTTGGGGCCGGCCAGGGAAGCTATCAAGGCGATGGTAAAGCACAAACTGCACGTTCTGGGCTGCGCGGGCAAAGCGGCAGAGTGCTTGTAAGATATTTATGATTTTTGCCCGCCCTTAGCGAGGTCTCGCCGAAGGCGGAATTGATGATTTATGATTGACGGTGCGGGAAACGCCACGTCGTATTGAGAGATATTCTATGCGGATGAATCGCGGGTTTTGGATAAGGTCGCGGGTTCTATGGCCTGTGATGATGATTGGATTTTGCACGGCGGTGATATGCCTGTTGGCTGCGCCGCACGGAATCGAGATAAACCGTCCGGCGGAAGTTGCCGACCCGTGCGTAATTGCATCCCCGCCGGCTGATTTCAACAGCGAACGATGGGTTATCGACCAGGCCTGCGGGCTAATCGAGCAGGGGAAATTCGACGAGGCGGGCAAGTGCATAGACGAATCCGGCTGGTTAAAAAAGGGGTCAAAACAGGTCTCGGATTTGAATGATATAGTGGCACAGTGGCAGCAAATGCAGAAGGGCAAGCAGGCGAAGAAAGAGGCGGCGTATAAGGAGGAATTAGTAAAGTTTGAACGGCTGATTTCGCCCCGCGGCGTCGGGAAGAAAGGCGCTGATGGCAATGATGTAAATGACTCGAATGAGCCGAATGGGCCGACGGCGGTACTTGCGGCGGCGGTTCGGACGATGGAGTTCGCGGACGAAAACCAGAAGCAGAGGTTGTTGAATGAGCCGTGTTTGCTGGACGCGATTGTAAAGGCCAAGGCGGATGCGACGGGATATGAGCGGAGGGGCAAGTGGCTTGACGCGTATGTAACGTGTTATAGCTGGCTTACCGCTCTTGAGCCGAATAACAAGGCATATTCGGATTACACAGAGCAGTTGATAACCAAGGCGGAGATAGCCGGTTCGTTCCAGGACAGTCCCTGCGAGACGGGCAAGCAACGGCTGGAGAGCGTAAAGAGGCGGATATTTGTTCGGGCGGTTGACGAGCTGAGTTTCCGTTACATAAGCAAGATTGACTACCGTGAAATGGCGTCTAAAGGGGTTCGGCGATGCAGATTGCTTGCGGATGTGGTAGGGACGCTGACGTCGTTGCGGGACACGAATACTGCCGGGACAGCATCGGCTGCCCCGTCCGGAACGCTAATGCCCAGACCTGGAGGCGACACTGATATTATTGAAGATGCCCTCCGTGTCCTCTGTGGCTATTATCATGTGTGCTTGCCCGGCATTGAAGGCGACGCCAATATTATTGAAGAGCGCAAAGCCGAGCCTGTGTATTTGCCCGGCATTGAAGGCGGCGCTGATATTATTGAAGAGCGTAAAGCCGAGCCGAATAACCGGGTGGCGGTGCTGGGGGAGAGTTTCAAGGATTTCAAGCCGGACGCCAACGCGATAGCGGCATTTGGTTTGGCAATGGTTTCGCTGGAAAATGAAATAAACAACTGGCCCGAGGGTGGGAGCAAAGACAGCTTTATATCGGCATTTGAGAAGGTTTTGGGGCTAAACCTGGCAACCGCCGGGATGCCTGAGGGGGTTGTAATCGCCCAGTTTTCAGAAGCGTCATTTTTGACGCTTGACCCTTATACGGTCCTGGTCTGGCCGAGAGATGTTTCGGAATTTGAACAGCAGATGACGAATGAATTTCCCGGGATAGGCGTAGAAATATCGAGGCAAAACGGACAGCTTACGATTGGGAGTTTGCTGCCTGATACCCCCGCGTATAGCTCGGGGCTTGACGTTGGAGACGTGATAGAGAAGATTGACGGGATGCCTACGAAGGATGTGCCGCTTTCGTGCGTGGTCAGTCGTATAAAAGGGCCGGCGGGGACTAAAGTAACGCTGACGATTCGCCGCAACGGCAAGGGCCAGTTGCGTGATATAACACTGACTCGCGCCAAAATTGTG
>Ga0116120_1002289_pt1 | contig 11753 bp, 9 predicted proteins | sample June2015DPH_11_1_3_FD_89724 | JGI IMG/M metagenome (GOLD analysis project Ga0116120, IMG submission 89724) | Peatland microbial communities from SPRUCE experiment site at the Marcell Experimental Forest, Minnesota, USA - June2015DPH_11_150 | ecosystem: Environmental > Terrestrial > Soil >... | reverse complement strand
TTACACATGTGATGACGCTTGCGCCATGCACGCCAAGGGCGGCGAACGTTTTCAAGTCGGCCTGAATGCCCGCGCCGCCGCCACTATCCGAGCCGGCGATGGTCAGCGCGATCGGTAAAATTTTCCGCTTCGGCATGGCGCAATTAAATCGTGAATTGTGCATGGTGAATAGTGAATTGTGCGCGCCTTCGCCATTCACAAATCATTGCCGACAGCGTAGATTGGCCGCATGGATAAAGACCAAGTTGCGGAAATCCTGGTCGAGATCGGGACATTGCTCGAACTGAAGGGCGAAAATCCTTTCAAGACACGCGCTTACCTAAACGCCGCGCGCACGATTGAAAGCTTGAGCGAGCCGCTCGCAAAAATCGTTGCCGAAAAGCGGCTTGGCCAGATTAAAGGCATTGGCCAGGCACTCGAAAAGAAAATCACCGAGTTGGTCGAAACCGGCAAACTTGCCTACTACGACGAACTGAAAGCTTCGATTCCACCGGGCTTGATTGCAATGCTGGAAATTTCCGGACTCGGGCCCAAAAAAATCCAGGCGCTCAACAAAAAACTCGGCGTGGATTCGGTCGAGAAACTTGAAGCCGCATGCAAGGCAGGCAAAGTTGCGGAGCTCGACGGCTTCGGCGAAAAGACACAGGCCAATATTCTTGAAGGCATTGAACGTCGTCGTACCTATGCCTCAAAACATTTATTGAGTGACGCGCTGGCAGCCGCCGAACCGTTGCTGGAAAGTCTGCGCGCGCATCCACAGGTGATTCGTTGCAACATAGGGGGCAGCCTGCGCCGGTTCAGGGAAGTCATCGGCGATATTGATTTGCTCGCGTCATCCAAAAAACCCGCGGCAGTGATCAAGTCTTTCGTCTCGCTACCCGGAATCACCAAGGTCACAGCAAAGGGCGAAACGAAGGCAAGCGCAATTCTGGAAAACGGTATTCAATGCGACCTGCGCGTGGTGAGCGACAGAGAATACCCGTTTGCCCTCATGTATTTTACCGGCAACAAGGAACACAACATCGTCATGCGCCAGCGCGCAATCCAGCGCGGCCTGCGGTTGAATGAATACGGGCTGTTCAAATCAAAGGAGGAAACCCGCGACCCGAAATTGCTCGTGCCGTGCCGGGACGAGGCGGAAATTTTTGCAAAGCTGGGTCTGCCTTTCATCCCGCCGGAATTGCGCGAAGACCACGGCGAATTTGCCGGCGGCGAAAAAGACGCGTTGCCACAACTTATTGAATGGACGGATTTGCGGGGCGCGTTGCACAGTCATTCCATCTGGAGTGACGGACACAATCAACTCGGTGAAATCGCGGATTACATGGACAACCTCGGCCTTGAATATTGGGCCATTACCGACCACTCAAAATCATCGTTTCAGGCGAACGGCCTCGATGTAAAGCGGGTTCGTGAGCAAATCAAGGAAATCAAAAAAATCAACGAACGATTCGCCCGATGTGGCAGCAGGTTTTGTTTGCTCACGGGTATCGAAGTGGACATTTTACGCGACCGGCTGGATTTCGACGACGACCTGCTCGCGGAACTGGACGTGGTGGTCGCCAGCCTGCATGTTCCGTCCAACAACGAGGTGGAAAACACAAAACGGTTGATTCGCGCGGCGCAGAATCCGTTCGTTCACATGATTGGTCATATGACAGGCCGGCTGTTGCTCGAGCGTGAGGCATATCCTATGAATGCGCAGGCAGTGATTGACATGTGCGCGGAGACGGGCACGTGGATTGAACTGAATTGCAATCCACATCGGTTCGATTTGGACTGGCGGCTTTGGCCTTACGCGAAAAGCAAAGGTGTCAAGTGCGTCATTAATCCAGACGCGCATCGGAATGAGCACGCGAGTTTTCTTCGGTTGGGCGCGGGGGTTGGGCGAAAAGGTTGGTTGGAGAAAGCGGATGTGATAAATGCGTCGCCCTTGAAGGTGTTGTTGAAGGAGTTGAAATCCAAACGGCTTAAAAACAAAGGATTCCAAGTGAATCGGCGGGATTTTTTGAATTGAAAAATTGGAAATGGGTTTGACAGAATTCTCATCTCGTTGATATTTCCGCCATAACCATCGGTTGTTTCTGTATTCGTTGACCGTCCGGTGTTTTCAAGTGGCAACGTGAAGAAAAGCATATTATGAGGAAGTTTTTTGTCTCTGTGGGACTCATTGCTGCTGGGACGGCCAGCCTTCAGGCTGCCTATGCCCCCGACTGGAATTCCACGTCGGCTTCCATGTGGAACCTGTCAGGCACCTTGCGCGGTTTCTATGACGATAACTATAACACCGTGTCGTCGGGGCCAGGCAAACACGGCAGTCTCGGATTTGAAGTCAGTCCTTCTTTCAGCCTGAATGAGCCGCTCCAACAAACGGAATTGGGACTGCGCTACACTTACGGTTTGTATTATTATCAGAATCGGGAGACCCTCGGCGAGAACCCGATTGACCAGACCCATCAATTTGATTTGTGGGTGGACCATGCGTTCTCCGAACGCTGGAAGGCAAAAGTGCTGGATTCATTCGTCGTGGGGCAGGAGCCGGAATTGATTGATCCCAACGGTTCCGTCCTTACCCGCACTGAGGGAAATAACACCCGCAACACAGGCACCCTAACTCTGAACACGGTTTGGACGCGGTTATTCAGCACCGAATTGGGCTATCAAAACACATTTTACGACTACGAAAACAGCGGTGCGGTGGTTAATGGCTTTACATATGGTACTCCTCCCGTTTTTGTCGCAATCTTAGTGGACGCCAGCCTTGCCGGCTTGTTGAATCGGATTGAACAATCGGCATGGCTGAATTTGCAATGGCATGTCCGACCGGAAACCATGGTCATGATTGGTGGCAACTTTGGGCTGGTGAATTACACGGGAAATGAACCTGTGGCTACGGCGTTTCCATCTGCCAATCGCATTTATTACAGTGACAGCCGCGACAATCGTTCCTGCACTGGTTATTTGGGTTTCCAACACTTCTTTCTGCCGAATCTGTCTGTGAACGCACAGTGCGGCGTTCAATATACGGAGACTTACAATGATCCGCTTAGCTTGCCAACGCTGGCTCCTTATGCGGTCATGTCGGTAGTTTACACCTATGCTCCGGGCAGCTATGCGCAGGTTGGTTTCACGGAATCGCAGAGTGCAACGGAGGAGATTACGCCGGACGCCAGCGGGCGTATTACGCAGAGCCAGGAAAGTTCCACGGTTTACGCTTCCCTCAACCACAAATTGACATCCAAACTGCTGGGCACAGTCATTGGGCGCTGGCAAAACTCGGCATACAACGGGGGCTTTTACAAGAATCAGGTGATTGATTACTATAGTTTTGGTGTGAACTTGTCATATAACTTCAACCCGCATTTTTCAGTTGATGCCGGCTATAATTTTGATGATCTTGTTTCTCAAGTCCCGGGAAACAATTACAGGCGCAACCGCGTTTATTTAGGAGTTACAGCCGCCTATTAGCGCTGTGTTAAACCAAATTGTTTTGAACGTTTAGACGGGAGCCGGGTCAATGGTCTGGCTTCCATCATTTTTTCCGACATATGGATTCATTACAAAATCAGCCGCAACAGGAAACCAAGCTGCATTTCCTCGACTATTGGCGCATCATTCGCATCCGCAAAACCATTATCATTACCGTTTTTTTGATTACCCTTACCGTCGCCACGGTGGTAACGTTCATTCTGCGGACGTCCTACGCCAGCACCGCGCGAATCAAGATCGAACCCGATATCATTTCAGACATTCAAGGGGTTGGAACAGGTGATGTCACATACGCCCCATACGATCCGTATTTCATTCAGACTGCATTTGAAATCATTCAGGACCAGGTTGTCCTCGGCAAGGTCATCGAAAAGCTCAATTTGAATGTTGAGTGGGGCAAGAGATATAACAGCGGTGTCCCACTTGAGACCTACATTACAATGGAGACGCTCAAACGACGGATGTCTCTCAACGCCGTTCGCAACACCAAATTGATCGAAATCACCGTGCGCGACGAGGACAACGATTTGGCGGCCCGCATCGCCAATGCCATCACTGAAGCCTATCGCGATTACCGGATCAATCTGCGCAAGGAACAATCGCTGCGCGGCATCAAGGCTTTGGAAGACCAGTATCAAACAGACGAACAGCAGCTCAATGCCGTCGAGCAGAAAGTGGATCAATTGCGCAAGGACCTGCACATTCACGACTACGATCCCAATTCCACCAGCCCCACCCCCACGTTGACTTCGGAGCAACTGCACAACTACAACAACTTGATGATCGAAGGCGAGGCGCGCTACATGAAGTTTGAAAAACAGTTGACCGAACTGCAACCATTAAGCCCGGAAAAATTGAGGGAGGTTTTACCCACGGTTGTTCCTGATACTGCGCTTTCCGATTTGTTAAGCAAACTGCATGAAGCCCAGCAGAAATTCGTCACCTTGACGAATGATTATTCGCTTGCAAACCCGGATGTCACTCGCGTGCAATCCTTGATTGACAAGTTGAATCTTCAGATTGACGACCGGGTCAGCGGCATCATGGCTGGCCTTGACAGCCAGGTGAAATCCGAGAAGGCCGCACTCGATGCGCTCACCGAGGCGGTTGACGAGGCCAAACAGAAAGATCAGGAGGAATCCTCGAGAGGACAGCCTTACTGGGAGGAAAAGCGCAAATTCGAAAACAAGCTGGAATTCCATAAGTTGCTCGCCGCGAAAATTGAAGCGGAGAAGCTCGACTTGGAAATTCCAAGAACGGCGATGGTGGAAATCATCCGCCAAGCCGAACCGGCTAAAGATCCCGTTTCTCCAAATAAACCGCTGAACATCTCTCTCGGTATTGTCGTCGGTTTGGTTCTTGGCGTCGCCCTGGCCTTCTTCATCGAATATCTCGACACCAGCGCCAAAACCATTGATGAAATCGAGCGCGCGTTTCAAGAGCCAGTGCTTGGCGTGATTCCCCAGAATGTTGGTTGTCTGGCGGACGAAGGCCCCGAGAGTCAATATGCCGAGGCTTATCGCATCTTGCGAACCCATCTTTTGTTTTCTCGCAAGGATGACAAACTCAATGCGATTGTCACCATCAGTGCCGGCATGGGTGAAGGCAGATCCATCACCGCCCTCAATCTGGCCACGGTCTTTGCTCAATCTGGCCAGCATGTTTTGATCGTGGACTCGGATCTGCGCCGCCCCACCCTCCACAAATTGCTCCGTGTCAGCAACAACGTCGGCCTGACCAATTATCTACTGAAACAAAACACGCTTGAAGAAGTCATTCGAACCACCAGTGTGACAATGCTTGATTTTATAGCCAGTGGCAAATTACCAAGCAGTTCCATGAGCATTCTCAATTCACCGCAGATGAAAGATTTAATTGCGGAATTGAAACGGCGTTATGATTTCGTGTTTTTCGACTCACCTCCAATCCTGGGCGTGAGCGACGCCGCCATACTGGCCAGCGAAGTGGACATGGCCATACAAGTCATACAATACCGCCGTTACCCACAACAGATGAACATGCGCGCCAAACAGTTGGTCAAGAAGGCGGGCGGTAATCTGATCGGCATCGTCCTCAACAATATCACCATGTCGCACGAACAAGGTTATTACTACCACTATTCGCACAACGAAGATGAGCAGGAAACGCCAGCCCAAAATGTTCCCGGCGAATCCAACGGGGCTGGGATCAAACAAAAGTATTGATTGCGCGGCGAATTTAACAAGGATTGATGTTCATGAAATTATTTTACAGACTGCCGTGTTTGGAATGGCGCGCTTGCGGGCTTTTGCTGCTGGGGCTTGTGCTCGGCGGCTGTTCATCGTCATCAGACTGGTCCTTCTCAAACCCAAGCAAACCCAAGCCGCCGCCTTCTTTGGCCGGGCTTTCACCGGAGGATTCGACACCTCTCCCTAGCCAGCTTCTGCGCCTCGGTTCTCCTTCTTTGGCCAGGCTTTCACCGGAGGATTCGACATCTGGTAATCTAGCCGCTCCGCGTTTCCATATGGGCGAAATTGTGATTGTGGATCTCACAGGAACAGCCGATCTAATCCCCGAACATTCGGAGCCCATCAAAGAAGATGGTACCATCACGCTTCCCTACATTGGCGCGGTTCAGGCGGCAGGCAAGACGCCCGGTCAACTGCAAAATGAGATTCACAACCTTTACGTGCCCCAATATTACGTCCGGCTTACTGTTACCGTGAAATCAGAGGATCGCGTCTATTACGTTGGCGGCGAGGTCAAGCAACCCGGCCGCCAACTTTACGTGGGCGAAACCACCGTAACCAGAGCCATTCAATCCGCCGGTGATTTCACTGACTTCGCGAACCGGCGCAAGGTGTGGCTTATCCACGCCAATGGGAAACGCATCAAGGTCAACTGCAACAAAGCATTTGAAAACCCGTCTTTGGACCCGCCTGTTTATCCCGGCGACCAAATCCAAGTACCGCGCAGCTTCTTTTGATGATTCAACTCCATATCCTTGCGGGCAGGAAGGCGGGCAATCGATTGGCTGCCTGCCGTTTTCCTTTTCGTATCGGCCGCGCGCATGGAAATGATTTGCAGTTGGATGATGATGGTGTCTGGGATCAACATTCGACGTTTGAATTCAACCCACGGCAAGGCGTCATTCTCGCGGCAGCGCCGAACGCTCTGGTCACCGTGAACAGTCAGCCCGTGCAAACCGCACTGCTCCGCAATGGTGATGTCATCACTCTCGGTGCCGCCAAACTCCAATTTTGGCTTACTGCAGTTCGACAGCGTAGCTTGTGTCTCCGCGAAGGATTCTTTTGGGCGCTTCTGGCCCTAGTTGTCTTGTGTGAGCTTTTTCTAATCCACCAGCTGATTCATTAATGCCGGAAATGGCGGATGCCAGTGAATGCCATCGCCATATTCCGCTCGTTCGCCGCAGCGATGACTTCTGCGTCGCGCACCGAACCGCCCGGCTGAATTGCCGCCGTCGCGCCTGCCTCCGCTGCGGCAATTAAACCATCGGGGAATGGGAAAAACGCGTCGCTGCACACCACACTACCCTTGAGCGATAATCCGGCTTCGCGCGCTTTCCAAACCGCAATCCGGCTTGCGTCCACCCGGCTCATTTGTCCCGCGCCGATGCCCAACGTTCGATCCGCCGCTGCAAAAACAATCGCGTTTGATTTCACATGCTTGACCACACGCCAGCCAAACAGCATTGCACGCAATTCCTCCTCGTTCGGCTTGCACCGTGTCACGATTTTCAAGTTCGTGCGCGCCGTCACTTTTGCATCACACTCCTGCAATAAAAATGAATTTGCACCGACGCTCCGCAAATTGAACCCGCTGCCGGCTGTTGGCGATTTCAACATTTTCAACAAACGCAGGTTCTTTTTCTTTTGCAAAGCCGCCAGTGCCTCTGCGGAAAAATCCGGCGCGACAATGACCTCACTGAAAATTTCTGCAATCGCCGCGGCGCATGCCCCATCGAGCGGACGGTTGGTCACGATAACTCCGCCAAAAGGCGCTTGTTTGTCCGTTGCGAATGCCTTGTTCCACGCTTCGCATAAATTTTCACCTTGCCCAACACCGCACGGATTCATGTGTTTCAAAATCGCCAGCGTCGGCACGTCGTCTGAAAATTCCATGATGAAATTTGCCGCTGCTGTCAGGTCCAAAACATTGTTGTAGGAAAGTTCCTTGCCGTGGATTTGCTGGAAAAAATCATGAAAGCCGCCATAGAGCGCCGCAACTTGATGTGGATTTTCGCCATAACGCAACGGTTGGATGAGTGGTGCACAAATAAAAAGCGCATTCGGCAAGCCGGCGCTCTGCACATCAAACGTTTTATTCAAATGCGACGCGATGGCGGCATCATACACCGCAGTCCGTGCGAACACTTTTGCGGCCAGTCTGCGGCGCAACTCCAGCGTCGTATTGCCGTTCGCACTGATTTGCGCGGCAACTTCATCATAATCCAACGGATCCACCACGACAGTGACGCTCTCATGATTCTTTGCCGCGCTGCGAAGCATCGAAGGTCCGCCAATGTCTATGTTTTCAATTGCATCGTGTAATGTTGCATCCGGCTTCGTAATTGTTTGCTCGAACGGATACAGATTTACGACGACCAGATCAATCGGCTCAATCCCTTGCGCCCGCACAGCGGCTTCATGACTCTCGTTTCCGCGAATAAAGAGCAAACCCCCGTGAACCTTTGGATGCAGCGTCTTGACGCGGCCGTCGAGTATTTCGGGAAAACCAGTGTGTTCGCTTATGTCCTTTACCGTGAGTCCCGCGTCGCGAAGGGTTTTGGCCGTGCCACCAGTCGAAATCAGTTCGATGCCCGCCGTCGCAAGAATTTGCGCCAGAGGTATGAGGCCTGTTTTATCGGAAACAGAAAGCAGCGCCCGTTGAATTTTTGCCATGACGCAACTAAATCTTCCAGACATGCCGATTTCGTCAACGGTAAATCACAGTTTATTCGCCGCGGTTTGAACCATGTTCTCGCCAATCGCGCGCTCGAGCCTGGCGCAGGCGGCGGCGTAATCGTGCAGCGCCTGCACCTGCGTTGTGCGCGCTTGAGTGAGCGATGTCTGGGCGTCGAGCACGTCGAGTTGAGTGCCGGTGCCGGCGGCAGCGCGCGCCTCGGCCTCACGCAAGGCTTCCTCGGCTTCCTCCTGCACCTTTTGCTGGGATTCCAGAACCTCCCTGGCTTCGATGAAACTGGAATAAGCCGTGCGGACTTGAAGCTCAATCTGACGCGCTTGATCAATCACATCTGTTTTGGCTTTTTCGTAAAGCGCCTTGGCCTGAACAACTCTGCCGTGGGTCAACATTCCGTCGAAAATATCCCAGCTCAACTGCGCACCTGCGTTCCAGCCGTGCAAATCATGGTTCAAGTCGTCTGTAAATTGCGAGTTGAACCAATTGTAACCGGCAAACACTTGGACGGTTGGTTTGTAGCCGGCCTCGGCGTTGACGACGTTGAGTCGCTGTAGTTCAACCGTCTTGCGCAGCGCCGCCAGTTCCGTGCGATTGGCCAGCGCCTGCTGGATGGCGTCGGGCAGATTCACCTGATACGGCGCGGTCTCCAGGGTATCGGTCAGTTGTAGCGGAATGTCCTCCCAAACATCCCGCGGCAGATTGTAGCCGAGTAGATTGGCTAGATTATTTTTGGCAATGCGATTGTCATTGCGCGCACGTATCAAATTGGGACGTTCATTGGCGACGGCGACCTCGGCGCGGAGCACGTTGAAATGCGGCACCGTGCCGGCATCGTAACGATGTTGTTGGTCTTCGAGTTCCTTTTGCAACAAATTGACCGAGGCTTCATGCACGGTGATTTGCTGCGCCGCCAGCAACACGTCGTAATACGCCACACGCGCAGCGAGCAATGTGTCGGCAATCGTGGTTTGATATTGTGCCAATGCCTGTTCCTTGGTGACTTTGGCCGCGCGCACCGCAGCAAGCATTTTCCCGCCTGTATAGATGGATTGAACAATCTTGATACCGGCATTCCAATTTTCATGCGGCTGGCTGTAGCCGGAAGGCAGGGGCATGGGGAAATAGTCAATCGCTTCCGGGTCGGTATCCGTGTAGTTGCCAGTGGCCTGCACCCGCGGAAGCGCCACGGCGCGTGTTTGCACGACGATACCATAGGACGCCTCGAGATCGTTTTTGGCCTTGAGGATTGTGGCGTTTTGCTGCAACGCCAGATTCAAGCAATCCATCAACGGCAATGGCTGTGTAAGCCACGCGGGTAAATTCGTGTTTGCGTTTTGCGCAAGCGTGTTCCAATGGAGGAACCCAATAAACGCCAGCAGGAGAATTTTGAAGCCCAAAAACGGTCTTTTCATACCGGCCATGAACTTAACAGTTCCAGCCAGTCTGACGCAAACTTGCAAATTTCCGCCACTTCGGTTCTTCTTGATGCAAATGAGCCCGCGAAAAACTGTCATTTTGTCCGTCGGACTGCTTTTAGCCGCGGTTTTTATCACCGGTTGTTCAGGCAAATCGTCCAGCGTGTTCCAAGGTTACATCGAAGGCGAATATGTTTACGTGGCCTCTCCCATTGGGGGCGCACTGACAAATCTTGCCGTCGCGCGCGGCGATGAGGTGAAAACCGGACAACTGTTGTTTGAATTGGAGCGGAATTCCGAGGCTGCCGCATTGAATGAGGTTGAAAAAAATTTAACGCAAGCGGAAGCCAATCTCGCGCTTTCACAAGCCGAATATGCCCGCCGCATACAATTGCGCGAAGATCATCTGGAGGTGATCTCCGCCGAAGAACTGGACCAGGCCCGTGCTCAACGGGATGCCGACCAGGCGCGAGTCGGGTCGCAAAAAGCCGCGGTGGCCAAAGCGCTCTGGTCATTCGACCAAAAGGAACAATTCGCACCGACGAACGCATTTGTCCAAGATACGTTGTATCGCTTCGGCGAATGGGTGGCGGCGGGCAATCCGATTGTCGAGCTGTTGCCGCCTGCAAACATTAAAGTGCGTTTCTTCGTGCCGGAAACGGTTTTGCCGCGAATCAAACCCGGTCAGACCGTCAGCGTGACGTTCGATGGCGGTCAGCACGCACATTCAGCCACGGTCAATTACATTTCAACACAGGCCGAGTTCACGCCACCAGTGATTTACAGCCGTGAGAATCGCGCAAAAATGGTTTACATGATTGAAGCGAAATTTTCGTCGTCGAATGCAGCGGACCTTCGTCCCGGCCAACCGGTGGATGTGCAGATCAACCCGTGATTTATGACCGCGAACGATCTCGTGATTGACGTGCAGGGCATCACGAAGCGGTTCGGCAGCCGCACGGTCGTGAACAATATCCCCATGCAGGTGCGGCGCGGTGAGATTTACGGTTTTCTGGGTCCGAACGGCAGCGGCAAGACGACGTTTCTGCGGATGTTGTGCGGTTTGCTCAAACCCGACGGCGGAAATGGGCGCTGCCTGGGGTTCGACATCCGCACTGAATCCGGCGAGATCAAAAAAAACGTCGGTTACATGACACAGCGGTTCAGTTTTTATGAAGACCTGACCGTCGAGGAGAACCTAGATTTCACTGCGCGCATTTACGGCGTGCCGGAACGCCATGCAGCCGTCGAAAAAAGCCTTGAACGCCTCGGCATGACCGCGCGTCGCCGCCAACTTGCCGGCACGCTTTCCGGCGGCTGGAAGCAGCGGCTGGCGTTGTCCGCGTGCCTGATTCATGAGCCGCAATTGCTTTTGCTCGATGAACCTACGGCGGGTGTGGATCCCAAGGCGCGCCGCGATTTTTGGGATGAGATTCACAAGCTCGCCGCTGGTGGTTTGACCGCCCTCATCACGACACATTACATGGACGAAGCCGAACGCTGTCATAGGCTTGCCTACATCGCCTATGGCAATTTGCTCGCGCGCGGCAGCGTTGAAGAGGTTGTTAAAGCCGCGGGCCTGACGACTTGGGAAGTCACTGGGCCGAATTTGCCGGAACTTGCCGAAAAAATCCACGACAAACCCGGAGTCGAACAGGTCGTCGCGTTTGGCACGATTTTGCACGTGAGCGGTCGCGACGCGGAGCGACTGCGCGAAAGCATTAGTCCGTGGATTACCGGCGCCTATCGCTGGCAACAAATCGAATCCGGGCTGGAGGACGTGTTCGTCGGTCTGATGGAAAGTGCAAAGGACAACTTTTCGTGAAACTGCACGAATTCAACTGGCGGCGGTTCTGGACGATTGTCGGCAAGGAATTCATCCAGATGCGCCGCGACCGCGTCACGTTCGCAATGATGATCGGCATTCCG
>Ga0116120_1002288_pt1 | contig 11753 bp, 14 predicted proteins | sample June2015DPH_11_1_3_FD_89724 | JGI IMG/M metagenome (GOLD analysis project Ga0116120, IMG submission 89724) | Peatland microbial communities from SPRUCE experiment site at the Marcell Experimental Forest, Minnesota, USA - June2015DPH_11_150 | ecosystem: Environmental > Terrestrial > Soil >... | reverse complement strand
GTCTACTTAACATCAATGAGCTCATAGGTCTCGGCACTGGTGCCGATAAACTGGACGATGAGGGACAACTAAACGAAGCTATTATCAGAGTCGGAGCTTTTTTCAATAGAGACCAGTCACGTTATCTTCTCCCCAGGTACTACGAACTGCTGCTCAAACTGCCCAAGGACCCGATATTAAGGGGCTCGCCAGACTACGTGGATGTGGAGGCGGCCTTCCGAAGTGTCGCCGGATTTGATCTCATCTTGTTCCTCGCGCTCGGCCTAAGCGTGTACAGTCACTATTACACTATCACTAACTTTGATACAAGTACGTTTGTCTTGGATAGGTCTACCTGCTTCAACAAGACGACGGTGGCGGAAGAGGATGCTGGCAAAATGCTTGACCTCATTTCGACGACGAAGCAGGATTTCCAGGCAGCACACGTTGCCAAATACGGCTCGGATGCACTGGCTAACTACTTTGACTTTACCTATCTGCGGCACAAACCCCTGGTCAAATTAGACGATAAGGTACTTGTGCCCGCAGACGTAGAGTTTTTGGTTGAGAGGATCACTACGGGAATATACTGGGATATATGTGACGCGCTTGGGGAGCCGGACAGGAAAAGGTTTATGAGATTCTTTGGAGTGGTCTTTCAGAAATATTTGGAGCAACTGTTTAAACGCGCGTACCCCGAATCATCGGCATTGGTGCCGCGGTCATTCTATGACACGCCTTATGACACGCCGTACGGTGCCAGACGAGCATCTGATGTAGTCCTATTCTACCCCCAGCAGGCTGTATTTATAGAGGCAACTGTCGGAAGGCTGAGGATGGAGAAGACGATGGTAACGGGAGACCTCATCGGCTTCAGCGAGGACATTGATAGCAAGGTTGTCACTGCAGCTAAACAACTCCACAGGGTGATACTTGATTTTATAAACGGCAATCTTATATTTCCGGGTTGGAACGCAGACAGCATCAGGCGATACTATCCGGTCATAGTAACGGTGTCACCACTTCCCCTTCTGCTTACGACATACGATAAGGTGAGAGAGGCAGTATCGCGCAGAGGCTACCTAATCTCTAGCAACATAGCCGAACTTGAGATTGCGAGCATTGGAGAACTCGAAATGGTTGAGCCACTTCTCAGCGGGGGCATAACCCTAGTGAACATCCTTGACGGGAAGAACCAGAATTTCTATTATAAGCGTGCTCCGCTCTCGGAGTATCTATACGCAACTCAGGACAAGGCTATGCTAAGGACAGGCAACGCTTACCTCCGTACCTGCACCAACGAGATGGCCAACCGTGTCAGCAAACTGCTTTTTAATGCGAAAATCCGATAAGCGCTTACCGAAAGCAACGTACTACGTTTACCTAGTGGCGTCAAGACTCCCAACCCGTAAGTGGCACTGAGATTTTAGTAAACCAAGCGTATGCATTCATAGGTACTTTTTCGGCTCAGATGGGCCAAAGGCAATGTTTTTCCCTCACCCTGGCATAAACCCCTGCGTCATCATTTTACCGGCGCAGGAATTGGCCATAGCGGTTGGGGAGGCCCATATCGATTATCCGGGTTTCCCCGTTTGCCATGAAGCCTTTAGGAGAAGAAAGGTAAACGCGAAGAACCACGGCACGCCAAGCAAGGATACTAATTGGAAATATAGCCCATTTGCAGGTAGAGTTGATAGCCCTTTAATCCATCCAATGGCATATACAATATAGGCTACCATCCAGTAGAGGTGCTTATAGCGCTCTAGTAGGTATTCAAGTACGTTAGCCAGCCGACTGCAGAAGATCGCAACTATGAAAAGCAGGGATAAAAATAGGATGACAACTGCTAACAGTTGAAAGTATTCTATACGTGGTAGAGGAACGGACTGCACCATCCAGAACATGAATAGCGCTAGCAGGACGATGGGCAAGTATAATAAATGCTTGCGCCATCCTTTGCGATCTCTCATACACTTACCTATCAAGAATATTCCAACCATAGATAGGATAAACAGGATCAATCTGGCTGCCAGGCACAAGAACTCAGGTGGCGGTGGTAACCAAGGGAATAATGTCACTGAGGTTGCTTGTTGCATCCCCAACGTTAGCAGGCCAAAAGTGAACAACAGGGCCCCATGTTGAGCCATCGATGGTTTTATCACGCTTTCACCCCCAATAGAATAATTCACACTCTCTTCCAGTGCTTCAGTTTAAGTAGGCTCTCATCGAAACCTAGGCCATCAAAATGACCTGCTAGTTGGGCAACTATGGCCCTAAATTCCTGGTCGGATAGGTCGGATTTCATGTCGTTAATAACCGCAGCTACAACCACGATTTCATCCTCCTGGCGTGGAACAACATGGTCAAACGTAATATATCGCGGATCGTTGTGATTATCCTCGACTAGCCTTACACCAGTGTAGTGACACCTAAATCCCTGACCGTCCCAAGCACTATGCAATGCACGAACCCTTGCCAGTTTATTGGGCTTGCTCCTGATGTCAACTCTATCTATGAGTTTCTTGCAGCGTTTGCAATATATGGCAAGTGGATGATGCAAATCTGCGCCGCATATTGGGCACCCAATATTTTGACCGTCCATAGAGCTTTCATACCTCCCACAGCTGACTTACTTGTCCCATATGCCCATTTTCCAAACGGCGCAATTATATCACTAGGATATTTATAAGTGGAACACTTACAGCAAAATAATAAACGAAAATCAAATTAAAAAAACAAGCGGGAAAATTTTAAAAAAGTTGAAAGGGAATATATATAAAAAACAATGCCCAAAATAGTAAAGGAAAAACAAACAACAAAATAAATAAAAATAATTGGTAGCAAAAATTTATGAAAATTATGGCTTTAAAAAATGCATAATATTTTGCGTTCATCAAATGTTTTGATTAAGGAGGACTGATATGAAAGGAGAGCTACTGTATGAGATGAGATTTAAGCTTTTGCTTGATGAAAATATGGGCTCTATGATCGCGAAAAATAAAATTGATTTCCCTTTTGCCGGCGAGATAAGCGGGCCCAGCATACACGGAAAGGTAGATGGTATTCACTATATGCAGCTACGGCCCAACGGTATAGCTACTACTCGTTCTCGCGGCCTTATCACAGTGGATGGCGGCGGTATAATCTTTATGGATGCCTGGGGATTTTTGAGGTATGAGGCTAATGGACGCTATTTTTTGAATGAAAGCATAATCCATAAGGCCAGCAAACCAGAGTTAGCGTGGCTGAACTATGCTCGAGGTGTAGCAGAGGGCTTCATTGACGGCGATACGGGCCAGTTGGAGGTCAGGGTCTTCAAGGTTGCAGGTAAGTTGAAAGAGCCATCCATAAGGTAACAGACATCATCTTTAGCATACTACAGACCTACGATACCACAGACCCATAACGCGCTGCGGGGGGTCGCACACATTCCCGCAGCTCATGGTTCGACACCCCCGTAGCGCATCAAAGCCACAATGCAGTACTCCGTAACCCAATAATAAAATTTCATCGCAAAAATGCAATTTGTAACGCCAATAATGCCAACCGGAGCACTCTTGTTTTCCCTTAGCGCTTATAGCTAAAAATTGCTGGGGTAAGGGGTAATAAATTGGCAATACCCCGCCTTACATTAAAGGCCATCTGTTTTACATTCATTTTGGATATGGCAATGATGCGCTACGGGGTTCCTTCTGCTATGGTTATACTTAGCGCTCTTGACCTTGACAGGTGAGGAGTAACATAATGTAGTCACTTGGCGTGCCGAGGAGGTAACTGTGTACTATTCGCTTGCGATTGAAAATTACAGGTGCTTCATTAATTTTGGAATCGAAGACTTCAAACGAATCAACCTAATTACTGGACGAAACGGCGCAGGAAAGACGACCCTGTTGGAGGCGATCTGGTTACACAATGCCCCGAATATACCCGATCTAGTGAGAAGGGTAGATGTTTTTAGAGGGAAATCAGAGATTGACTTGGACTCACCTTTTGGCGATATTTTCGCTGGATTTGATGTTGGGAAAACAATAAGGCTTGCTGCTCACGGGAATTGGGGACAAGGACAACATATCCTCAGGATATTCTTAGAAAACCGCAAAGAGGCGGACGTAAGGTTATCTGAACCGAACCTGGAATCAATAATGGAGAGAAGCACTGTACCCATTAGAGCGTCAGGGCAACAGATCGTGTTTGAATACGAAGGGGATACGGACGGCAAAGTTATTTCATATGCATGGGTCGAGGAGCGCCAAGTAGCGATCGCGGTAAGACAACTAACCTTAATCAGCCAACAGAGTGCCCTAAAGGTGCACCAAACTGGAGTATTCTTGCCCGCTAATCGACGTATAGGCAAGGAGGATTTAGATCGTTTCTCCAAAGTTGAGGTGGATATGAAGCAGGAAGCTGTAGTTAAGATACTCCAACTCGTCGAACCCCGAATTAAGAGACTGTCTGTAATCGTTAAAGAAGGGGTACCAGCCCTATACGCGGATATCGGCAGCGAACAGCTAGTGCCTTTCGAACTCCTTGGCGACGGCATAAACCGGCTGCTATCAATTGGTCTTGCGATAAGCAACGCAGCTGGTGGGATTGTCTTGGTCGATGAGATTGAGAATGGGATCTATTACGCGGCAAGGGCACAAATTTGGAAGGGAATTGCCTCTTTCGCCAATACATTCGATGTGCAGGTTTTTGCGACGACGCACAGCCGTGAATGCATTGAAGCCGCGTATCAGGCTTTTAGTCAAGATGACCCGTTTGATTTTAGACTGTATCGGCTTGAGCGAGCCCCGGATGGGGTTCGAGCTTTCACGTATGACAGAGAGACGCTTATTGCTGCACTTGAATCTGGATTGGAGGTACGATAACAGATTACACATGGCAGGTTCAATTAACGCGCGGAAACTTGTGGTGGTAGAAGGTGCAGAAGAGGAGAGGTTTCTATACGCTTTAATGAAGCATTTGGATATGGTTGATGTAGAGGTGCGTGGAATGGGAGGAAAGTCAGAATGGTCAAATAAATTAAAAGCCCTTAAACAGACGCCAGGGTTTGGCAACGTTGTTTCTCTTGGACTCATAAGAGACGCTGACACTGATGCCACAGGAACATTCACCAGTATGGTTAATGCTTTGCGCAGTGTACAGTTGCCAATGCCAAATAAACCGTTGGAGCGAGCAGAGGGTACAGGTGGATTACCTGCAACCGTAGTACTTGTTTTGCCACACGATTCCTGTAACGGAATGTTGGAGGACGTTTGCCTACGAAGCATAGTCAAAGATCAAGCTTACAGCTGCATGGAATCATATTTTGACTGCATTCAATCAAGGCTTAAGGTCTTGCCAAAAATAATGGCCAAGGCTAAAATCCACGCTTTTCTAGCCACGAGAGAAGAACCTGATAAACGCTTAGGGGAAGCGGCGGAGAAGGGGTACTGGCCGTGGGGAAGCCCAGCCTTTGACTGTTTCAAACAATTTCTGAATTTGCTGTGAGGTGCATATTCAATGGGCAAGAGGTGTCAAAGGACGCGCCATTTTAGTAAGGAAGGAATATGAGGCAATGGACGCCATTCTAAACTTAGTCGCAAAGCTTCTGGAAAAAATAGTGGACGATATAAACTCATCGGCTTCGGTGTTCGTGTCACTAAATGCACACTCGGTTTTCCAGGAAGAGAAGGATGGGGGATACAAGCCGATTGGTGGTGGAGCTGTGATCTTGGTTATCAACGATGGGAAAGAGGAACTGAAAATTGGAGATGCAGGGCTAATTTTCAAAGGTGGTGGCAGGGTGGAAGGTCCATTTTTGCTGGATGATGAGCACCTACCGTGTACCCTGGGTAGTAAGGATCACTTATATCTGCACATCAAACGGGAAGCATTAATGAAAATAGGATGGAAAGGCATAGACGCCATTAAATATGTATATATAAAGGATCGTACCTTTCAAGAATACAAAGGGACAGTACCCCGAACAAACAAAATGCAGATTGTGGCGAGTCTAGCCGGTAGAATACGCATCATATGAAAAGGAAGGCTCTCATGGAGCAGCGAAATTGATGCGCTGTCAGTGTTTACTACATAAAATTTGGCGCTACAGAACTAGTTCTGGCGTTTTTACAACCTGGGTAAAGGTTTTATAGGGGCGATCCTTTTTTAACAATCCTTCAAGGCATTAGCCGCATTAATACGGGGGTGGAGAGTACAGGCCATATTAACTGCTACCTAAATGAAACAGTATATAGGCCCTTCCATGCTGCTACCCAAGCATATTGCACAATAATTTCATGCGTGAGATAATCGCCATGATAATTAACATTTAGGCAAGTATATTACGATGAAGGATTTTGACCTGCGAACCGTTTTGGTAAACGCTTTCAACAAAATCGGTGTTCAATGGCATATAAAGGGCGTAGTTGATGATAAAGGTCAGCTATATACCATCTCAAATGATACAAAACTAATATCTAAAATATTTGAGCTAGTTACATACCCTGTCATAATACCCATTCTGGAACCCTATATAGAAAGATGGGAAATAGAAGAAAAACAAAATATCTATCCTGATCTCACTCTTATGCTGCCAGGCCCTGTGCCTAACAAGATAGCAATAGATATTAAAAGCACTTTTCGTAGAGGTGGAGACAGAGGTGGCTTCACTCTTGGTTCATATACGGCCTATATACGCTCTCCCTACACTAAAAATATTAGTTATCCCTATACGGACTATCGACAGCACTGGATAATTGGATATATTTATAGCCGAGTTGATGGTGTTAAAAAGCCTGAAGTAACCAGTATTGATAAGCTACATGAAGTTGAAGCAGCTATAGATGATATAGAAGTACTTGTCCATGAAAAGTGGCAATTAGCTTCGGATCGACCTGGCAGTGGTAATACTGCTAATATCGGTTCAGTTAACTCTATTGATGCCTTGAAAAAGGGTAAGGGAGTGTTTACAAGGTTTGGAGAGCACGGCAAGGATATATTTGAGGATTATTGGAGAAATTTTGACAGGTTTACACCAAGAAAATACAATGATTTAGAAGGCTATTTAAACTGGAAAAAGCGGATTACATAAATATAAGGCTAACCTAATATTCTTTGACCGCCAACCCAACCTGTTTGGTCACATACATCGCATTTCCTCTGCCAACCGATTCTGCCCGCGCCGCCACACTTTTTACATTTGGTTGCTGGCGCTGATGCAAGCACTTTACCTTTTCCACCGCATGCAAAACATGTACGTTTAGCACCGGTACCCAACTGATATTTGCCTGTCCCACCACACAACCCGCAGTTTGTTATTATTTTCTCCTCAGTCATTTAACTATTTCTAAAGTTATAAGTTATTGTATTGAGTATACCAAATATGGGTCATTAGCATCTATATTCATAAATGGTGATAGAACTTGTTAATTTAATTACGGGGGTCTATAACAATCCTTTTTGCACAGGAAGGCTATCTTTGGGGATACGTACATGCCCCCTTTTGATAACAAGTGCTTCGATCATTTCATGTCGTTGGTCTTCAGAGGCTCCAACATGATAATAATGGTTGAATGTTTTAATCTCTGTATTGTTAAAGTGCTTTTGAATATAATCATTTTTACGATAGCGATTTTCAAGCCACATGGATAGAGCAAAACCACAATTAAGATTATTTAGACGATTAGCCAGTTCAGTTGAGTCTTCATCTCGCCATTTATTGAAGTAATCCGTATGTCGTCCAATATAGGGTGGGTCTAAATAAGCAAAGTCATTACAACCGGCCTGTGCCAATGTTTCCTTCCAGTCACTACATCTGAATTCCCAATCTTTATCGCGCATAATGGTACGGACTTTTTCAACTTGATTGACTATTTTTGTTATATATGACTTAGTGAAACGATCAGGTTTATGCCCAAAAGGGACATTATATTTACCCTTTGAACTAAATCTCATCATGCCATTGAAACATGACCGCGAAAGGAATAAAAGGTCTAAGGGTGACCCGTTTTGATTGAAGTTATCCCTAGTTGCATAGTAAAATCCCTCCCCCTCTGATTTAAGTTGCTTACCCATGTTTTCCAAGTATTCTCGCACAACTAACCCGTTTATTCTCCCACTCTGCAACTCTTGATAGAATCTTATTATATGCTCATTGGTATCTGAAACAAGAGCTTTTTGAGGCTTAACATTGAAAAGCACTACTCCTGATCCTAGAAATGGTTCAATCCATTTCCCCTTTCCAGACCATTGCACCCAATCTAAAATAAAGGGTATAAGCTTTGTCTTAATACCTTGGCATTTAATGGGCGGCACGGTTACTTTCGTCATTGTCAATACCTACGCAATACAATAGTATAACAGTTTGGTCTGTGACTAAAACATTGTAATTTCATCCTATAAACCTGCTCGTAATTTGCTAATGGACAAAAAACGAGGTGTCATTGGGCGGTATTTAACGTACGGTATTGGATTTTATCATCTAACACAATAATTCTTGGTTATACGTAAAAATACCAGGAGGTGGATTGGTATACAGTACCAGATAGATGGCGCAATTAGACTAGTGCTCTTGAATCCATTTACTCAGGTCTTCCTTTAGAAAGACCCTCTTCTTGCCGATTTTGTGGGAGGGTAAGCCTTCCTTCATCAGCTTATATATGGTCTGGTGGCTTACGCCCAGGAACTCCTGGGCCTCAGTAAACGTAAAAAATATACGCTCTATCTTTTTATCCGGCTTTTTACCTTTCATTTGCAACCCTTAGTGATAATGGTATAATGCTGCCAGTAAATAGGCACAAATAGATGATAGTAGATAAGAATAGATATATATTTTTAAATATTATTTGAGTTAGAAAAATGAAGTGCTATTATCATCCCCAGTACTATTCTATCACCAATTGCTCTAAGTGCGGGCAACCCATCTGCAGGATGTGCCACTATATCGGGGATAAAAACCATGCGGTTTGCCTGACTTGCTGGGAAGAGGTTTTGCGGCAAACTCCAAACAGGGAAAGGCACCTGGCCGTAACAGGGGCTACAGGAATGGCGGCACTGGCAGTATTAACATTGCGCTTAGTAATTACATTTGCCAACCAGGTAGGGGCTACTGCACAGCGTATGCTAAAAGCTTTGGACGCCCAGTAAAGGTACCTAGTGTCCCTTCCGCCACTCCGCCACGTCCTTTTTTAAAAACACGATCTTTTTACCTATCCTATGATACGGCAACCTGGACTGCATTAATTTACGTAAACCATAGTTTGTGACTGACAGTTTTTCCTTGGTCTCCTTAAAGGTATAGAAGATGCGCTCTGTTCGTTTAGGCCGGTTGCCATCGCCTCTCATATCTGAATAAAGATATAACATTCAAGGGGAAATGAAAAGCTTGATCCTTTCAAAAATAAAGGGGCAGGTTAGTACCATTATTCGAAAGAAATACAGCTAAAATTTGCAGGAAGGCGGTTAAATGCCAGGGTTTTGTTAGTTATTGTCTCACGATCATGGCAAATACAATAAAATAGCTAACATTTAGCTAACGGATTGAACAAAACTGACTGCCATCAGTCGGAGGTAAACGAACAGAATGGAATCAGTATCGTGATACAAACGTGCTAATCCGAACGTAGAATAATGCCTTGCCATGATGAGCGCCAATTCCGAAGACCGATGCTCTGGTCCGCTGAGCTACAGGCGCAGGTAAATAAAACTGGTCTGGGAGAGGAAAAGGTGGGGTGAGTGGAGGGATTCGAACCCTCGATATCCAGGGCCACAACCTGGCGCCTTAGGCCTCTGGGCCACACTCACCATCCGATTACGGGGTGAAATTATACCATAGTTTCGCTCCCATCCCTTACTATTGGCCGCCATTTGCAGTTCCTCTATTTAGGATAAAGAACGGCTACCTCACAAGCATGTTGCCGCCCACAATAGAGAGGGCGTCGTTTGTCCCGTCCTCTATCAGTCCGGCACGGGCATCGCGGAATAATTTCTCTATGGGTAGCTCCTTGCTCAAGCCCAGTCCGCCGAAAAGCTGCACGGCTTCGGTAGCCACTTTTAATGCACTGTTGGTGCAATAAACTTTAGAGGCAATTGAGTGTTGAGGCGATGGCGGGAAAGTCTTGATGTTATATACCATTACGCTTCTGGAAAAAGCACGGCAGGTCTCAACCGTGGAAAACATATCGAAGAGCCTAGCCTGAATCCAGGCGTGCTCGCACAACCTCCGGCCACCCTGGACCCTCTCTTTAGTATACTGCAGGGCAAGGTCGTAACAGGCCTGGGCCAGACCCGTGAAGAAGGCACCCATGCCCATGTTGGCATGCGCCAGCGTCATCTCGCCAACGATTTCGTAGGCCGTCTGGTCCATGATCATCTGGTCTCCCGGGCATACAACGTTATCGAAGAAGATCTCTCCCTGTGGAAGTTCCCTCTGTCCCAGCTTGTCCAGCGGCCTGCCGCGGCTTACGCCCGGCTGATTGAGGTCAAGCATACAACTTCCGCCACCCGCCAGACCCATCTCGGGAACCAGGTTTACGGAGAGCATAATGTTGGTGGCAACCGGCCCGTTCGATACCCAGGCAGCTTTCTGGCCGTTGATAACCCAGTCAGAACCCTTTTTTACCGCCTTACACTGCTGCGTAATATTTTTATTGTGATATATATCCGTCCCTATCATCAGGTTATCAGACCCGTGATCGGGCTCGGTAGCTCCCCAGCAGCTCATTATGCTGGCATCTTTGCAGTTAACAAAGGGGGTGTAAAACTTATCTATCAATTTGGGGTTGCCCACCGTTTGGGCTACAGTAGCGCAGAAAAAGCTGACGCCAAGGGCGACGGCAAAACCTACGCTGCCGTAGGCCAGCTCCTCCCACAGGATATGGAGGGCCACCGGGTCCTGAGCCAGGCTACCGGGATGGCCCAGCAGGGTGGCTGTATGATATCCGTTCTCATACATTTTGGCCATCGCTTGCCAGTAGAGGGAGCCTTTCTCAACAACCTTCTCCGGCGGCATCTTATCCAGCGCTAAAGCCGCAGGCCGCAGGACTTCCACGGAGAACTTATGCACTTCAGCCTTAAGCTGGCGTTGTTGCTCGGTAAGGGTCACGTCTAAATCAAGATATGCCATATCAAGCTCCTTAAATAGATTATTTATTGACAGGGTATGGCAGCGGCGGAGTCCTCCACTGGGCGACAGGCTCTCCCTTGTTTAAGCGCGAACAGAAAGAGTCTGTGGTCTGAATGACGAATGGCTGCGTTTTATCCAGCCCAAGGTCCCTGAGATTATCGGTCATCCTGTGTTTGGCTGGGCCGACCTTTATTTCGGCGGGCTTCTTTAAGTATGTTTTATATTTGACGTCTACATTTACGATGGTTTTCAGAATCCAATCGTTCAAATTGGAGTAAGTGGCCAGATCGAATCCGCGAGTGTTCATGCCCTTTCCCTTTGAAAGATCAGCTTTGACTGAAACGATGGATTCTCCGCTGGCCGGGTCCAAGGCACCGAATTCAAAACCGCTTTCACTGAATTTAAATGGCAGATTTGTGACGAATTTGGGATAGCCCCATATCTCGCGGCCGCCGGCGCGTGCAATGTCGGTAGTTACGGGAAGCTCAAGTACGTAGGCGCTGATGCCTCCGCTGATCATGGGAATGCCGAAGATGGTTATCAACCGGCGCGTTTTATTTTTTGGAGATTGCGGCTGTGCCGTGATGGCCAGTCCCAACTCCTCGTAGGATGAAACACTCGTGCGGCGATAATTGTAGAAAACCATGCTCACTATGGTTTTACCGTT
>Ga0116120_1002284_pt1 | contig 11766 bp, 6 predicted proteins | sample June2015DPH_11_1_3_FD_89724 | JGI IMG/M metagenome (GOLD analysis project Ga0116120, IMG submission 89724) | Peatland microbial communities from SPRUCE experiment site at the Marcell Experimental Forest, Minnesota, USA - June2015DPH_11_150 | ecosystem: Environmental > Terrestrial > Soil >... | reverse complement strand
TCCGGGCCCCGCACTCAGAAACACAGAAACCCTTCCGCGGCCCCCCTGCAAGCAGTCGCCGCACTTGGGCTGGTCCCCACCGGGTCGTAACCCTAGTGTCCGGCGCAGTCAGTCGAATGTCAAGCAGTCCCGTGGCGGGGTAGTGGTGCAATTCAGAATCGCGCATTTTTGCCGAGCAACGATCATGATTCCGGACCACCCCGTCGCCTGCGGTGCCACCCCTCCTAAACTGAGGAGCGGACTCCTATCATTCCTGGCCGGGCAAGACTCCCCTCCCGGTTCAGGAGGGGTGCCCGAAGGGCGGGGTGGTCGCTTGTGATACCCAACATGCACCAACGCCTGCCCCCGGCGCCACTTGATTTGCCGCGCTCAATCTGCAATGCTTCCACGTAGTGTCCAGTCGTCATTCAGCCTTTGCCGGAGGCAGCACACCCGGCGCCCGGAGACCGGCGGCGACTGACCACTGGGGGCTGACTCGTGACGGCTTGCCCCACTTACCCTGTGAGGTTTCATCGTGGCCTACCGAGACTTGCGCGATTTCCTTGCCCGTCTGGAGCAGGAGGGCGAACTCAAACGCCTCTCCGCCGAAGTCGACGTTGATCTGGAGATCACCGAAATCACCGACCGCGTGTCGAAGGCCGGGGGGCCGGCGCTGCTGTTTGAAAGGCCCCGCTCCGCCCGCGACGGCGTGAGCTACGCCCTACCGTTGCTCATCAATGTGCTGGGGAGCCGGCGGCGACTGGAACTGGCCCTCGAGGTTGACTCTCTGGAAGAGGTGGCGCGACGCATCGAGGATCTGCTGGAGATGAAGCCACCGGAAGGCTTCCTCGACAAAGTGAAGCTGCTTCCCAAACTCTCAGAAATCGGGTCCTTCTTCCCCAAGAACGTGCGCAGCGGCCCGGTCAAGGAAGTGATTGAACGGGAGAACCTATCGCTGGCACGCCTGCCGATTATGCAGTGCTGGCCCCAGGACGGCGGGCGGTTCATTACCTTTCCCATGGTGATTACGCGCAGCCCCAAGAACGGCCGGCGCAATGTGGGGTGTTACCGCCTGCAGGTTTATGATGAGCGGACTACCGGCATGCACTGGCAGGTGCACAAGGGCGGCGCGGAGCACTTCCGCGCGCTCGAGCGGGAAGGGAAGAGCCGCCGCATGGACGTGGCCGTGGCGTTGGGCGCGGACCCGGCCACCATGCTTTCCGGCGTCCTGCCCCTGCCGGAAGACCTGGACGAATTCCTCTTTGCCGGTTTCCTGCGCCAGGACCCCGTGGAACTGGTGAAATGCGAGACGGTTGACCTGGAGGTCCCTGCCCAAGCCGAAATCGTGCTCGAAGGCTATGTCGATCTCGACGACATCCGCACCGAAGGACCCTTCGGTGACCATACGGGCTACTATTCCCTCCCGGACAAGTTCCCGGCGTTTCATCTTACCTGCATCACCCGGAGGCGCGACCCGATCTACGTTTCCACCGTCGTCGGCAGGCCCCCCATGGAGGATTACTGGATGGGCTATGCGGTGGAACGCCTCTTCCTGCCCCTCCTGCGCAAGCAGATGCCGGAGATTGTCGACATGCATATGCCCGCCGCCGGGGTTTTCCATAATATGCTCGCGGTGGCCATTCGGAAGAGCTACCCGGGACACGCCCGCAAAGTGATGCACGCCATCTGGGGATTGCCCGGCGCCATGTTCACGAAGTGTATTGTGGTGGTGGACCATGATGTCAACGTCCACGATACGCAGGAAGTGGCGTGGAAAGCCCTGAACCACATCGACCCCGAGCGCGATATCCAGTTCACCCTGGGGCCCGTGGACCAACTCGAACACGCCTCGCGCCTGCCGAATTTCGGCTCCAAAATGGGTGTGGACGCCACCCGCAAGTGGGCGAGCGAAGGCTTTACGCGCCCTTGGCCGGATGAAATTGTGATGGATGCAGAAGTGAAAAAGCGAGTCGACGCCCTCTGGCCGAGCCTGTGCCTGAAGTTGCCCCAAGCTTAGCGCGTGCCCGGCCCCTGGGAATGGCCGTGGCCTCGGGCGAGCCCCGCTGCGCCTCCGGACAGCGGGGTAGGGAAGTGGTCAGCAGAGCAGGCTTCTCTTTTCCCGCCCGCAGCCGTCAATCCTCCCTCTGGTTCGCCTGCCATCATCAACCTCAACCCTCAACCTTAAACGTCCTGCCGCAATGGTAAGCCCTCAGGCGTGAGAACCCCCGTGGTGACCGCTGAGTAAGTCCCACGCAGTACGCGGCGGGCGACGGGATGCGAAGCTAGGAAGGCGGCGGTGTTTTGCACAGGCACGTCTGATAATGTTTTGGCGGCTGGTGGTGAGTTAACATAACGTGTTTTCCACGGACCGCGCTAAGATTTCCACAAACCTCAAGTTAAACTTCCAAGATCGCCCTTAAAGTACAGCAGAGCACACAAAACGGGTAGCTCGCTGGGGAGAGCGGGCGCACCGCGATGTGCCTCTGCCCGCTCATCCCTCACCCCCGGGGTGACTTTCTTGAAACGGACAGGCTGAGGGGTCGCTGGGCCGCGGGTGGCGCATACATGCCGCTTTCTGGCATGTGTGCGGGCACAGCGAATCGCCCACTGCACCTTTTTCTCTTCCCGCCTGCGGGCGCCTATGCTAACCTTTTGGGTTTGTCGGCGCGTCGACATTGGCCATCGAATGCCTCTGCGCGAAACGGAAGCCATCGTCCTCAGAACCTACCGTCTGGGTGAAGCTGACAAGATCGCTTCGCTCTTTACCCGACAACTGGGTCGACTGAGGGCTGTGGCCCGGGGCGCCCAGCGTACCAAGAGCCGCTATGGCGGCACACTCGAACCCTTGAGCTACCTGCGGCTTTGGATCTTCGAGCGGGAGAACCGGGACCTGCTGCACCTGAATTCGGCTGAACTGGAGGAGTCCTTCTTCGACATGCAGAGGGACTATCGAGTGCAGCTCGCGGCGCAATACCTGGTGGAGGTATCCGAGCGGCTGCTGCCCGAACGCGAGGTGAACGAACGCGCCTTCCGCCTGCTGCTGGCGGTGCTGCGGGCCCTGAAGCATTCGGGGGAAGTCAACCGGCCGCTGCTTTACTTCGATTATTGGATTCTGCGCCTGGGGGGCTTTCTGCCGGACCTTGAAACCTGCACCGCCTGCGGGCAGGTCCTCGGGGAAGAAGGCGGCTACTACGGGCCGGGTTCGGAAACCCTGCTCTGCCGCGAGTGCCGGGTGGCGGGTGCAAGCCAACGCGTTTCCGGCCTCGCGCTGGCCATGGTGCGGACCGCCTGCCGTGCGCCTCTGGACCGCTGGCTGGCGCAGGAGAAGGCCCCGGCCGGCTGCCGTGAGGCCCGGCGGTTTTTCGAAGCAATCATCGAGAGCCATGCGGAACACAAGCTGATCACCCGGGAAATGATGGAGGAAGAGGTCTAAAGCTCTCAGCTTTCAGCTATCAGCTGTCAGCTAGAACCAAGAACAGGAAGGGCCGCAGGCCCGTTGCCTTAGCTGAGAGCTGAAAGCTGATAGCTGAGAGCTAAAAGCGAGACCTAGATCCTAATGTTGCCTGTCCACAAATCGCCGCAGAGCCCACCCAGTCCCCTGAACTTTCAGGACATGCTCTTCCGCCTGAGCGAATTCTGGGCGCGGCAGGGCTGCGTCATCGCCCTGCCTTACGACGTCGAGGTGGGCGCGGGAACCATGTGCCCGGAGACCTTCCTGCGCGTCCTGGGACCGGCGCCCTGGTGCGTGGCCTACCTGCAGCCCTCGCGGCGCCCCGCCGACGGCCGTTACGGCGAGAACCCCAACCGGCTGCTCAAGCACACCCAGATGCAAGTCCTCCTGAAGCCCCCGCCCGCGAACATCCAGAACATCTACCTCGAGAGCCTGGGAGCCCTGGGGATTGACATCCGCCACCACGACATCCGCTTCGAGGAAGACAACTGGGAAGCCCCGACCCTCGGCGCCTGGGGCATCGGCTGGCAGGTCATGCTGGATGGGTTGGAGGTTACGCAGTTCACCTACTTCCAGCAGTCTGGAGGCGTGGATCTTGAGCCCATCAGCGTCGAGTTGACCTACGGCTTGGACCGCATCGCAGCCTATCTGCAGAACGTCGAGAACGTTTACCAGGTGCGCTGGAACGATACCGTGACCTATGGCGACATGCGGCACGCGGAAGAACTCGAGTTCTCCGTCTATGACTTCGAGGCCGCCGACCCCGCGACCTGCCGCAGCCTTCTGGACCTGTACGAGGGTGAAGCGGCGCGACTGCTGGGGAATTATCCGTGGAAGAGTCGTGCAAACAAGAGCACTTCTGGTGAGCAAGATACGGACGATAGTTCAAGTAAAGTATTAAAGCAGAGATTCCCCCTGCGCAAGGCTTACGACCTGTGCCTCAAATGCTCCCACCTGTTCAATATTCTCGACGCGCGCGGCGCCATCAGTGTGACGGAGCGCGTGGCGCTGATCGCGCGCGTGCGCAAACTGGCCTGCGCCGTCGCCGCAATCTATCTTGATCGGCAAGCGCAGCCCGCAGAGGTGCAGACGGCATGAGTTTGTTGCAGGTCGAAGCAGAGAACTCGAAACTGGAAACGCGCACGAAGCGGGCGGCGCGGAAGGATGCGGCCGCCCAGACCCTGCCGTTGCTCCTCGAAGTCGGCTGCGAAGAAATCCCCGCGCGCTTCCTGCGGGACGCCGAGAAAGGCCTCGGCGCGCGCGTCCTGGCGGCACTCGCAGAAGCTCGATTATTGCCCGCCACCGACCCATCCCCGGAAACAGGCGTAGGGGCGGTTCGCGACCTGCCCCGATCGGATCGGGGAGCGCCCCTGCAAACCTATTCGACTCCCCGCCGCTTGGTGGTTTACGTCCCCGCCTTGTTGGCTCAACAGCCCGACAAGGTTGAAGATGTTCTGGGGCCCCCCGTCAAGGTGGCCGTCGATGCGGCAGGGAAGTACACCCGCGCGGCGGAGAGCTTCGCACAGAAGAACTCCGGCCGCCTGGAAGATCTGATCCGCACGACCACGCCGAAAGGGGAACACCTGTCCTTGAGGAAAACCACCGAGGGACGACCTGCCGTGAGCTGCTGGCGGAGCTCTTGCCCGCCGCCATTCTCGGACTGAGCTTCCCCAAGAGCATGTACTGGACGGCGAAATCCGCGCCGCGTTTCGTGCGGCCCATTCGCTGGATTGTGGCCATCCTGGGAGAAGGGCAGCAAGCGCAGACGGTCGACTTCGAAATCCTGGGCGTGAGGGCCGGGGATTTCACCTTCGGGCATCGTGCCCAAGGCGGAGAGCCGCTGCCCGTGACAGACTTCAAGGATTACGTGAATAAATTGGTGCAAGCGCATGTAGAAATTGACTATGAACGGCGACGCGATCGCTTTACCGAAGAAGCACGTGGGCTGACGGCAAAGGCTGCGCTCCAACTCGTCCCGGATGAGTGGTTGGCCGATTGGATCTCGAATTCCACGGAGTGGCCGCGGCCCACGCTGGGGAGCTTCGACGAGCGTTTCCTGCACCTGCCGCGGGAAATCCTCATCACCGTGATGCGCGACCATCAGCGCTACTTCGCCGTGGAGGACCAGCAGGGCAGCCTGCGCCCGTATTTCGTGGCCGTGCTCAATATGGACTCGGATGCCCAGGGCCTGATCCGCCAGGGGCATGAGCACGTACTGGCCGCGCGCTTCCGCGACGCGGAGTTCTTCTGGGCGGGCGACCAGCACCTTACTTTGCGCGATCGGATTGACACGGGGCTGCTCGATCGTGTGACCTACCACGCAAAGGTCGGGACATATCGCGACAAGGTCAAGCGCATGCAGTTAATCGCGGATGAGGTGGCACGGCCCGAGGTCCTTCCCGCAGCGCTCGTTGGTCACCTGCGAACTGCCATCCAACTATCGAAGTGCGATCTGACCACCCAAATGGTTCAGGAGTTCCCTGAGCTGCAAGGCATTGTCGGCGGCCTCTATGCTGAGGCTCAGAAAGAGGCCAAAGAGGTCAGCGACGCGATCAAAGAGCATTATCTGCCCCAAGGGTTTGAAGGTTCCTGCCCCCGCACCATCCTGGGCGCGCTCACGTCGTTTATCGATAAGTTCGACGCAGTCCTCGCCGGGTACGCGGCTCGACTGGAGCCCACGGGTTCGAATGACCCCTTCGCGATGCGTCGGCACGCGGCCGGGATAATTAAAGTATTACTTGAATTCAGCCTCCCAATCGACTTGCAGCAGTTGATCAAGGGAAGCTACGCCCGGCTCGATTTTGACACGAAGCGTCCGGGTAATGAAGTCTACGGGCCACTTCTTGCTTTTTTCCGTGACCGGCTTCGCTATTACCTGGAGAATATCCGGGGGTTTCGGTACGATACCGTGCGGGCGGTCATGGCTGCGGGCGGTGATGTGCCCCTGGACGTGCTGGCGCGGGTTGAGGCAATGGAAGTGTTGCGCGGCGGCGAGGATTTTGAAGCGCTTTCGGCAGCCGCCAAGCGAATCCGGAATATTCTGGCGAAATCAGCAAGCGCGGCCGACTGGCAGCTGGGAGAAGTCTCCTCAGAGCTTTTGCGAGAGGATCAGGAAAAGGAACTCTATGCCGCCTACCAGAACTCCGCTGCGGAGGCTGGCCGCCTGCGTGCAGGCCGCGATTACAGGCGTGCGCTGGAAGCGATCTCCACACTCCGCCCGGCCGTGGATCGGTTTTTCGACAAGGTGCTGGTGATGGCAGAGGATCGGGAAATTCGCCAGAACCGGCTGCGCTTGCTGAAGAAGTTGGATGAACTCTTCTCCGGCATCGCGCATTTTGCGGAGATCGCGGAAGAACAGTAACAGGGAACCCCCTCACCGCAGAGGCGCGGAGGCGCAGAGTTTTGAAAGGCATGGGTCTTTTCTCTGCGTCTCGGCGGTAAATGCACTGATGCGATTCTGGCGTGCCCGGGATTTGAGAAGGGTTGGAACAGGCTGTCTATTCCCGAGTCCCGAGTCCCGAATCCCGAGTCCCGGCTTTCATGTCGACGCGTCGACATGGCAAGACGGTCCCTGGTCAGTTGTCCGTTGCAAAAGCGCAGGAAATGAGCCAGAATAGAGGGTTACTTACTGGCTACGTATATCGGGCGGTAGCAGGGCAACGACTTCGCGCCCGCGGCATTGACGGTGGCCTGGGAGCTATCCACTGTCCACGGAAAACGGACCGCAAAGAACCTTGAACTTCGAACCTTTAACTTTGAACCGACGACCCACAACTAAGACCTGACAAATCGAAAGGAGCAATCATGGAGAAGTACGTCTATTTTTTTGGTGGCGGCAAGGCGGATGGCCACGGGACCATGAAGGACGTCCTGGGAGGCAAAGGCGCAGGCCTGGCGGAAATGACCAACGCCGGCTTGCCGGTTCCTCCCGGATTCACCATTGTGACTTCCGCCTGTCGACTCTACTTTCAGAACCAGAACCAGACGCCCGCTGACATCCTGAGCCAGAAGGACGAGGCGCTCGCGAAGCTCGAGGCGCTACTCGGGCAGAAGCTTGGCGAAGTGGACAACCCGTTGCTGGTTTCCGTGCGTTCGGGCGCCAAGTTTTCCATGCCCGGCATGATGGACACCATCCTGAACCTGGGCATGAACGACACGGTGGTGGAAGTGATCGCGCGCAAGTCGAATAATCCGCGCTTCGCTTACGACAGCTACCGGCGCTTCATCCAGATGTTCGGCAACGTGGTGATGGAAATCCCCAAGGACAGGTTCGAGCACGTTTTTGACGGCCGGAAGAAGAAAATGAAAATCAAGCTCGACACCGAACTGACCGCCGATGATCTCAAGACCGTTATTGCCGACTACAAGAAGGTGGTGCGCAAGGAAGCCGGCAAGGACTTCCCGCAGGATCCGCTTGTGCAGCTCAACATGGCCATTGAGGCGGTGTTCCGTTCCTGGTACAACCCCCGCGCCCAGACCTACCGGCGCATGAACAAGATCTCCGATGACCTGGGGACGGCCGTGAGCGTTCAGACCATGGTTTTCGGCAATTTGGGCGATACCTCCGGCACGGGCGTGGGCTTTACGCGCAATCCGGCCACGGGCGCCAAGGAATTCTACGGCGAGTTCCTGATGAACGCCCAGGGCGAAGACGTGGTGGCGGGCGTGCGCACTCCGGTGCCCATCAAGGAGCTCGAGAAGATCATGCCGGAGGTTTACCACCAGCTTCATGAAATCACCACGCGACTCGAGAAACATTACAAGGACGTGCAGGACTTTGAGTTCACGATCCAGGAAGGCCGGCTCTACATGCTGCAGACCCGCAATGGCAAGCGCACGGGCCCTGCGGCCGTGCGGATTGCCGTGGATATGGTGAAAGAAGGCCTGCTGAGCCACAAGGAAGCTTTGCTGCGGGTCGAGCCCGAGCAGTTGAACCAGTTGTTGCACCCTGTGCTGGATGAGTCAAAGCCGCTCAAAGTCATCGCCAAGGGCCTGCCGGCATCGCCGGGAGCGGCGGTCGGCTGCGTGGTTTTTACGGCCGACGATGCCGTGGTAAAAGGGAAGTCTCATCCGGTAATCCTGGTGCGCGCCGAAACCGTGCCTGACGATATTCACGGCATGGAAGTGGCCGTGGGCATTCTCACTTCGCGCGGCGGCATGACCTCGCATGCGGCCGTGGTGACGCGCGGCATGGGCAAACCTTGCGTCGCAGGTTGCGGTGAAGTGGAAGTGGACGAAAAGTCGCGCCAGATCAAGGTGGGATCGAACCTCATCAAGGAAGGTGACTGGATTTCGCTCGACGGCTCCACGGGCCGCGTCATCCTGGGCAAAGTGGATTTGGTCGAGCCCGATCCGCACAGCGGCGTCTTTGCGGAATTCATGAAGTGGGCCGACAAGGAACGCGTCTTGGGCGTGCGCGCCAACGCCGACATCCCCCGCGACGCCCTTAAAGCGCGCGAATACGGCGCCGAGGGCATCGGCCTGTGCCGCACGGAGCATATGTTCTTCGCCAAGGACCGGCTGCCGCACGTACAGCGCATGATCATGGCCTGCAAGGACACGCAGGATCCCAAGGAAGCAGCCAAGTACGAGAAGGAACGCCGCGCGGCTTTGGCGAAACTCCTGCCCATGCAGCGCAAGGATTTCTACGGGCTCTTCAAGGCCATGCACGGATTGCCGGTCACCATTCGCACGCTCGACCCGCCCCTGCACGAGTTCCTGCCCAAGCGGGAAGAGTTGATGGTCGAGATCGCGACCCTGGAAGTTACAAAGAAGAGGAGTCCTAAGCTCCCTAAACTCAGGAAGATACTGGAAGTAGTTGAAGGATTACATGAATTCAACCCCATGCTCGGTTTGCGCGGCTGCCGGCTGGGCATCATGTATCCGGAGATCTCGGAGATGCAGGCGCGCGCCATCTTCGAAGCGGCTTGCGACTGCAAGAAAAAGGGAATTGAAGCAAAGCCTGAAGTTATGATCCCTCTGGTCGGCGATGTAAAGGAGTTGCAAGCGCAGAAGGAGATCGTGAACCGGGTCGCCAAGGAAGTCTTCCAGAAGAAGGGTGTCGCGGTGGACTACCTGGTAGGCACGATGATTGAGCTCCCGGCGGCGGCGTTGTCGGCGGGCGAGATCGCCCAGGAAGCCGAGTTCTTCAGCTTCGGCACCAACGACCTGACCCAGACCACCTTCGGGATTTCGCGCGACGACTGCGCCAAGATCATCAACGCTTACGTAAAAGCGAAGATCTGGCCGGCGGACCCGTTCGCGGTGCTCGATCCCAAGCGGGTCGGCCGGTTGTTGAAGCTCGCCACCAAGGAAGGCCGCGAGACCCGCGAGAAGTTGAAGGTGGGCATCTGCGGCGAGCACGGCGGTGACCCGTCCTCCATCGAGGTTTGCGCCGAGGCGGGGTTGAATTACGTAAGCTGCTCACCCTACCGTGTGCCCATCGCGCGTCTCGCGGCAGCACAAGCCGCCTTGAAGAAGCAGATGGGGAAGGGGTACTCGACAGCGTAATGCAGGTGTTAGGTTCCGGGTATCAGGTGCCAGGGGTCCAAGCTTGGCCTCTGACATTCCATCTGGACTAAAGGGAAGAGATGGGAACGAGATAGGCTAAAGTTTTACTTTAAGTGTTAGGATGGGGCCACGGATCTCCATAAGGTTCGTGGCCCTATTTGTTTCGAACGCTGTGCCCGTTCGCCCTTCCTCGTCGCGCTGCTCCTGGTAAACTAGCGCCACTGCGTCCCGCCTGTCGACGCGTCGACATGAGCAAACGGCGAAAGGAAACTCCTGCGCATTTCGGGTGGGTTTGGGTTATGTTAGGCAGCGCAAACATGGACGCCACTCGTGACGGTACGAAACCGGGAGGGGAACGCGACTTCGCGGGCCAAGTGCGTGGGGCGCGGGCCCTGCCTGCGGCGGTGCTTATCACTGCGACTTGCCTTGCCTACGCCGCCACGCTCGGTTTCGGGTTTGTTTCGGACGACCGATTTCAAATCGTCGGAAATCCCTTCATTGCCTCCTGGCGCTTCCTTCCGCAATACTTCGCGAGCCACGTTTGGAGTTACATCTACCCGCACCTGCTCTCGAACTACTACCGCCCCTGCTTTCTCCTCTGGCTGCGGCTGAACGAGGCCGTGTTTGGCGGGCGCGCTTGGGGTTGGCACCTCACTTCGGTCGCGGTGCACGTGGCGGTGACCTACCTGGTCTTTCGCCTGGGCCTGCGGCTTACCCGCGACACTGGGGCGGCGCTTGCAGGCGCGCTGCTCTTCGGACTGCACCCCGTGCACGTTGAGGCGGTTGCGTATGTCTCGGGGGTGGCCGAACCACTCGCGGCCCTGTTCCTCGTTGCAGCCTTCCTGGCCTGGTTGCGCAGTCGCGAACCCGGGCCGAAACTGCGGTGGCTCGCAGCAGCGCTGGCCCTCTATGCCGGCGCCTTGCTCTCCAAAGAGAGCAGCCTGATGCTTACGGTCCTCGTCGTGGTCTTCGCGTGGATCTACGTGCCGCGTGAGGGCGGGGAAACCCTGTCAGTTGGAAGGCCGCGCGCGGCGCTGGTTGCGGCCACTCCCTTCCTGGCGGTGACGGCCGCTTACCTGCCGTTGCGGATTTGGGCGCTCGAGGGGTTTGCCCACACCATTACGCCGCTGGCGCTCTCGGCTGAACTGCTCACGATTCCTTCCGTGCTGCTTTTCTACTTACGCCTGCTGCTTTGGCCATTCAACTTGAGCTGCTACTACGACACGCCCTATGTCTCGGCGCCGGCTTTCCGGGATTTCGTGTTGCCGCTGACCGTGATCCTTCTGGCGCTCGCCGCGCTCATCTTCTGGTATCGCTGGACGCGCCGGCAGTCACGCGAGGAATCGCGCGCCCTGGCCTTCGCAGGTCTTTGGATGGCGCTCGCGATCGCTCCGGTTCTCAACTTCCGTCTGCTGCCGGAGGGCGAAATCGCGCACGACCGCTATCTCTACCTTCCGTCCGTGGGCTTTGTGATCCTGGTGGCTCTGGCGTTGCGCCAGGTCGAGCGCCGCCTTGCACGCAGCACGCCTGGGCGTAGCGCCTGGGTAGCGGCTGCGGCGGTGGTGTTCGCTGCCCTGCTCGCCTTCGCGACCGTGCGCCAGAGCCTTTACTGGTCGGATGAACTCTCCTTGAACTTCCGTGCGCACCAAATCGCCCCGCAGAACGTATGGGCCACCACCAGCCTGGCTGCCGCGGCGGCGGCGCGCGGCATGGTTCCAGCCGCCGTTTCGCTCTACCAGCAGGCGCTCCAAAGCCGCCCTGACTTCTGGCGGGCGAACGTCAATCTGGCGTATCTCTACTACCAGCAGGGAAACTTCCCCGAGGCC
>Ga0116120_1002259_pt1 | contig 11878 bp, 7 predicted proteins | sample June2015DPH_11_1_3_FD_89724 | JGI IMG/M metagenome (GOLD analysis project Ga0116120, IMG submission 89724) | Peatland microbial communities from SPRUCE experiment site at the Marcell Experimental Forest, Minnesota, USA - June2015DPH_11_150 | ecosystem: Environmental > Terrestrial > Soil >... | reverse complement strand
CTGGTGTTCGTCGACTACCAGGATTGGCTGCCTCAGATCCATATCGACGAACACCAGCAGGGATCGAACGGGGCCCGGCTCTTCATCCCGCCCTTCATGGACCCTCCCCTTCCCAACATCCAGCCGATGGTCTGGAGGACCGTCAACCTCATGGGCACGGCCATGGCTTACGACCTCCAGAAGCACGACATGAGCGGGGTCGTCAACGGCCGGTCCTACACGGCCTGGTGGATCGGGGCCTGCGATGACACGCCGTGGCTCCATAACATAGTCGGCATTCTGAGCGAGGCCGCCTCTTGTCGGGTCGCAAGTCCGATTTCCATCGAGCCGAGCGAGATCCCGGGTTCCTTCTACGAAAAACGGACGGACTTCATCGACCCCTGGCCGGGCGGCTGGTGGCGGCTCCGCGACATCGTCGACTACGAGCTCGTCCTGTCCCAGAGCCTGGTCAAGGCGGCGGCACTCAACAAGGAAGACCTGCTGTTCAATTTCTATCAGATGTATAAGGATTCCATCGAAAAGGTGGACCGGGGCCAGCCCTACGCCTTCGTCATCCCGGCGAAGCAGCGTGACTACCAGACGATGTGGAAGATGGTCAAGATCCTGATGTTGGGCGGCGTCGAGATCCACCAAGCCAAGGCCGACTTCGTGGCCGGCGGCCGGCTTTACGGCGCCGGATCGTTCGTCGTCAAGATGGCCCAGCCATATAAGACCTATGCTTGGGCGCTCCTCGAAAAACAGAAATACCCCGACATCCGCCAATTCCCGGGCGGCCCCCCTGTCCCGCCTTACGACAATGCGGCCTGGACGCTTCCCCTCCAGATGGGCGTCGCCTGCGACCAGGTCGACGAAGCCTTCGAGGCCAAGCTCGAAAAGATCGATAACGTTCCCTACCCCAAGGTCCCGGCGCAGGGCGGACGGGCCTATTTCGTCCTCGATTCCCGGGCCAATGCGTCCTACGCCATGGCGTTCGCCCTTCTGAAGGACCAGGCGGAAATCTGGAGGACGAAAACAAGGACTTCCATTAAGGGGACCGAGGTCCCGGCGGGGAGCTTCATTGTTAAAAACTCGGCCGCTGTGAAAAAGGCGCTCCCCGCCCTCGCCGAGAAGTACCACGTGGCCGTCCTCGATCTCGACGAAATCGGCGGCCTCGACAAGGCCCCGGTCAAGAACCCGCGAATCGGCCTCTTTCAGTCCTGGCGCGCCAACATGGACGAGGGCTGGACCCGCTACGTCCTCGATGACATGGGCATCCCCTTCAAGACCCTCCACAACGACGATATCAAGGGGACGAAAGAGAAGAAGGCGGACCTTCGGGCGGACTTCGACGTCATCGTCTTCACTGACGAGAACACCAACACCATCAAGGGCGTGCGCCCCGGTGCCGGCGGGCCCGGTGGGCCTGGCGGCGGTCCGGGCGGTCCGGGCGCCGACTTCTTCATGGCCCGCATGTTCATGCAGAACGTCCCGCCCGAATACGAGGGGGGCATCGGCCAGGAGGGGGTCGACGCCCTCAAGGCCTTCGTCGAGAAGGGCGGCACCGTCGTGGCCCTCAACCGGGCCGTCGATTTCGCGATCGGCGAGCTCAGCGCGCCGGCCCGCAACGTCCTCCAGGGACTGGACCAGGCCAAGTTCTTCTGCCCGACCTCGATCCTCAAGATCCTCGTCGACAACGAGACGCCGATCGGCTACGGCATGCCCAAGGAGGCCGCGGCGATGTTCGTCAACAGCCTGGCCCTGGACACGTTCTCGCCGCCGTTCGATTGGGACCGCAAGGTCGTGGCGGCCTATCCCGACGACAACGTCCTCATGAGCGGCTGGCTGCTCGGCGAGGAGTACCTGGCCCGGAAGGCGGCCGTCGTCGACACGAAATACAAAGACGGGAGGATCATCCTGATCGGGATCAGGTGCCAGAACAGGGCTCAGTCCCACGGCACCTACAAGTTCCTGTTGAACGCGCTCCTTTACCCTGGGCAATAAGGGGGACAGTCGAAGGACGGGCCGGCAGGGAATCGAAGCAATCCGGAGGAGCGCGCGCCCCGGCGGGGCCTCGGAGCGGCCAGGATGGGGAGCTCTTTTATTTGACCCTGAGGACGACGGATTCGCCAGGCTTCATTTCTATCTCGAAGATGTCCCCGGCTTTTTGGACCCGGCCGGCGGGGATCCCGCTGACGGCAGGGGTCACTCCGACGCTGAACGGGTTCTGGAGCCTGAGCTTGCCGCCTCTTTCGGCGACGACCCGGACTTCCCCGACCGCCCCGTCCTTTTTCCTGGCCGAGACGAGGAAGGCCCCGTAGGTTCTCAGGAGGTCGAAGGCAACGTCCTTCCAAGCGCCCGGAATGGCCGGGAAAAGGCGGACGACACCCGTGTGGCTCTGGAGGAGCATCTCCTGGACCGCGGCCTCGAAGGCGAAATTTCCCTCGAGGGTGAACGGCCTGTACGTGAACTTTGATTTACCGCTTTTTGTCTGGTCGCCGTTCACGTGGAAGCTGTTGGGGAGGCAGAAGCAATCGGCAAAGGTCCTCAAGGCCCCCGCGGCCTTAACTCCGTCCGAGGCGCGCGCGGACAGGCTTCCCAGCCAGCTGTAAGAATAGCCGCACCACGCGTCAGGCCCGAGACGGTCGAGCTCCGCCAGAGAGCTCTTAATCGTCTGGCGGTCGGCCTCCCCGTTCGCCCAATCCACGAGACCCAGCGGGTGGATGGCCATGAGGTGCGAGAAATGCCGATGGGATTCCTTGAGCGGGTAACCGGGAGCGACGAGGAGCCGGCCGTCGTCCTGCGAGCGGGCGAGCTCGGGCCATTCGGAGAGCGTTTTGAGCCAGCGGTCCCGGTCCTTTTTGAGATCTAGCTCCCCCGCAAGCTCGGCGGCCGCGCCGTAGAGCCAGCGGATGAGGGCCAGGTCGAAGTTGGTCGTCTGCGTGAACCAAGCGTCGACCCGGTTGTCGTTGATCTCAGGGCTCGAGCTGAGGGGCAGCTGCCTCTTTCCGTCGGCCCGGCGGACGGCGATGGCGTCGAGGAAGGTCGCGACGTCCTTGATCCATGGGTAGGCTCGTTCCTCGAGGAAGGCGCGGTCCCGGCTGAACTGCCAGTGCAGGTAGAAGTGCTGGGCTAGCCAGGCAGAAACCGTCAGCCCGAGGGAATACTGGATCCAGCCGCCCATGGGTTGGCCGGTCAGGGTGCAGACGCCCGGCACGTTCAAGCCGTCGGCAATGAAATAGCGCTTGGTATATCGCTTGGCCTCCGGCCTGATCGCCCAGAGCCAGTCCAGGAAGGCCAGCCCCTCCTCGAGATGGTTGCCGCTGTAACATGGCCAGTAGCTCAGCTGGGTGTTGAGGTCGTTGTGGAAATCCCCCCTCCAGGGCGGCAGGTTGCCGTCATCGGCTGTCCAAACGGCCTGGAGGGTGATGGGCGGCGCCCCCCGCCGGGATGCAGCGCCGAACTTGTAGGTCTCGAGATACCACTGCCTCTCGATCACCGGGTCGGGCAGCTCGACCGCCGACTTGGCCCAGAACCTTTTCCACCAGGCCTTGTGGGAATCGAGGTCGATGGCGGCCAGCCGCTTCCAGGCCGCGGCCACGGATTCGGAGGCGTCCCCGCCCCCTTCCCTTCCGGGAACGCGCGCGCTCACGCTCCAGACCCCGATAAGAAAATTGGGGTCCGGCTTCTTCCATTCGACCGCGACATCGTAGCTCATCCCGCCCCAGCCCTTCTGATGGTAGCGGATCGCGGTGCTCTCCTGAGCCAGCTCCGGCCCCGGATAGCCCAGGCTGGCCAGCGTCTTGCCGGGGGCGGCGTCTTTCGGGGCGCCTTCGGGGACAGCCGGCGCATAAGCCGGCGGGACGAGTCGCGGCGCCAGGGACTCGGGCACTCCCTCGAACCTGAACCACCCGACGGGTTCGACCGCGTGGACGTAGGTCGTCAGCCTGGCCCCGTTTTTCCACCTGACCTCGCACACGGCGTCTTTCAGGGTGAGCCGGACCGATTCCACCTCGCCGAGGGCCGCGATGTCGAACTCCAGGGCCCCGGCCGGGATCTTCGTCGGCGCCGGGTCGCGGTCATAAGGGACGTCGCCCAGCTCGTGGACGGGCTCGTAATCGTTCTTCAGGACCTGCCCTAAGACCCAGGAGAAGCGGAATCTCCCCGCCTCGAACTCCTTGACCGGCCTCAGGTCCCAGAGGTCGGCCCGGTCGAGCGACATGCGAAGCGAGCCGTCTTTCTGCCAGACCAAGGCCCCGAGGAGCCCGTTGCCGAGCGGGATCCCCTCGTCCCAGCTCCGGGCCAGGGCCTTGAAGGCGAGGTCATGCTGGTCCGGGGGCAGGGCCGCCGCCCCGCCAACGGTCGAGATCCACAAGCAGAGAACGGGCAAGATCCGGACGAGTCCCGGAACTTGCCGGGCCCGGCCTTTAGCGTTTTTTTCCATGGGCTTGCCCTCCGTCCATTGTTGCCGGGTTGATCTGCTGCCTATTTTAAATGAAGGCCAGGCAAAAGTCACCGGAATTCTCACCGTGCGGAGGGCGCGGCCGGACCCGGGCCGGGAGCGCTCCCCGGCGGACAGAACCATGGGAAGGAAAAGAGGGCCGTAAGAAAGCCGGAAGGCGCGACTCTTGTCCGGGAGCTCAAGCGCCCAGGACCTGGGTCGCCCTGTCGATGTTGGAGACGTCCATGATGACCGAGACGGTGTTGCCCTTGCGGGAGAGCGTGCCGTAGCAATATTCGATATTGATCCCCTCGTCGCCGAGCTTGGTCGTCACGTCGGCCAGGGCCCCCGGCCGGTTCTCGAGGTCGACCCGGAGCACGTCCCGGAGCTCGACGATGTAGTTGAGCTTGCCCAGGAGCTTGACCGCCTTATTCAGGTTCTGGACATAAATCTTCGCGGTGTCATGGAAAACGCCGATGGCGTCGATATTGATCTCGTTCTCGGCCAGGAAGCTGCAGAGGTCGCCCAGGACGGACGGCTTATTTTCCAGGATGACGTAAAGCTCGGTGACCCTTTCGATCATGTCTTGACCCCCTTCCGAAGATTGACCTTTATCGCCGGCGGCGATGATTCACCAGTTGTCAAGTCGCTCATTCCCCCGTTCCGTTTTATATCACGAACGGCCCTGCCCCGCAAGGGAAGCCGCCCGCGGAACAACCCGGCTCAATCGAAGATCTTCCCGGGGTTCATGATCCCGGACGGGTCGAAGACCTTCTTGATGCCCCTCATGAGGTCGATCTGCTTCTCGCCCAGGGCCAGGGAGAGATAGGCTTTCTTGACCAGGCCGATGCCGTGCTCGCCCGAGATGATGCCCCCCCGCTCCCGGCAGTCCCGGAAGAGCTCCTCCCGGACCTTATCGACCTTGTCCCGCCATTCGCTCACGGGCACGGGGACCATCTGTCCGTTCATGTACCTGGCCTTCATGATATGCGTATGGATGTTGCCGTCGGCGGCGTGCCCGAAGGTTGGCAGCCAGATGTCGTACTTCCGAGCGATCTCACCCACCTTCCGGACGTGGCCGGCGATCTCTCCCCGGGGGACCGAGATGTCCAGGATCTCGACGGTCCCGGCCTTGATGGCCTCGTAGATCTTCGAGCGGATGGACAGAACTTCCTCCTGCCGGCTGGGTGTCTCGGCGATGAAGATGTTCATGGCCTCCTTCTCGAGGCAGACGTCCGCCACGACCTGGGAAAGCCGGTCCATCTCCTCTTCGGAGTTGGCGTCGAGGATGATCAGGAGATGGGTCTTCCCCATCTTCGTCGGCCATTTCAGCCGGAGATATTCCTCGGCCAGGGCGATGGGCTCGACCTCCAGGAACTCGACCGCCATGGGAACGATGCCCTTCTTCAGGAGGAGCGGCACGGTGTCGATCGCCGGTTCGAGTTCGGCGAAGGGGACCACGAGCGACCGGGTCAGGGCCGGCTTGGCGATGAGCTGGATCACGGCCTTGGTGATGACGCCGAGCGTGCCCTCCGAGCCGACGAACAGGTGCAAGAGGCTGTAACCCGTGCTCGACTTGATGAACTTCCCGCCGAGGTTGAGGACATCGCCCGTCGGGGAGACGACCTCGAGGCCCCGGACGTAGCTCCGGATCGTGCCGTACTTGACGGCCCGGCTGCCGCCCGCATTGGTCGCGATGAGCCCGCCCACCATGGCGCTCTCGTCGCCCGGGTGCGGCGGGAAATAGAGGCCGGCGTACTCGACGGCCGTCGCCAGGTCCGAGAGCCGGAGTCCCGCTTCGACGACGGCCACCTGGTTCTCGGTGTCGATCTCGAGGACCCTGTTCATCCGTTCGAGAGACAAGACGATCCCACCGGGTGCGGGGACGCAGCCGCCGCAGAGCCCTGTCGCCCCGCCGCGGGGGGTCACCGGGACCATCCGCTCCGAGGCCAGCTTGAGGATTTCGGAGACCTGGTATTCCGTCGCCGGCTTGGCGACGAGTTCGGGTTCGCGGGCGATCTCCCGGAGGGAGAACTCGTCGTGGCTGTAATCGGCGGTTTTTTCGGCGCCGGAAAGGACATTCTCCTTGCCGACGATGGCCTCGATGGCCTCCCGTACTTCGGGGGTTATTTTTTCATCCATGGTCAGATCCCATTATATCAAACAAGGCGCGATCCCTGTCAAACGGGATCCCAAAGAGCTAGCGTCCGGAGTCCACGATCTTGACTTGGACCGGGAGGCCGATCATGATCTGGGGACGGGCCTTGAACTCTTCGATGAGGCCCGTGACCTCCAGCGCCCGTCTCTCGAAATCGAGGGATCCGGGGAGGGCGGCCAGGACGTCCGTCGGGATGACCGCCTCGAACTCCCCTTCGTCGGGCACCAGGACCCTGAACCGGCCGCGCTTGAAAGAGCGGACGCAGCGGAAGCGCACCGTCACGACCTGGCCCAGCCGCACGCGGGCCTCAGCGGGGCCGACGACGGGCCAGGGCTTCACGCGCCAGATGCCCTTTTCCGCCTGCCGGGCTTCCGCCTCGGCCTCGCGGAGCCTATTTTTGATCGCCTCGTCAAAGGGGAACTTGAGGTAGGCGGAGGCGTAGCCTTCCTGGACAAGGATCTCGTTGAACATCGTCCGCTCATCCGTCCAGACGTAGGCCAGGAGCCTCCCGTAGACGTCCTCTTTCTCCCTGTCCCGGACGAGCCGGACAGGCTTCTGGCTGAGCTTCCAGGCGGCGAAACGATGGGCGAGAAAAGCGGAGAATCTGAGGTCCTCCCGTGGATCATCGAACTCGGGGGCGTCGACGCCGATGAGGCGGACCCTCTTCTCCCCCCCGGAATCCAATCGCACCTTGATGGTGTCCCCGTCGTAGACATAAATGACGGTCCCCGTCAGGGTTTCGGAAAACTGCGGCGCCTGACCTCCGGCGGCCGCCCGCTGGAGGCAGGGAACGAAAAGTAGTTCGGAAAAAATGATGAGAGCCGGAAGAGCCTTCCTCATGGCGATGGCTTTATCGGCCGACGAGCTCCTTGACGGCCTGGACGATGTGCCCGGCGCTGATACCGTACTTCTCCAGGAGCTCTTCCGGCTTTCCCGACCGGGGGAGCTCGCGGACGCAAAGGTGCCTGAGGACGGCCTTCCCGGCCAGGGCCGCGGCCACTGCTTCGCCCAACCCTCCCCCCGCGTAATGGTCCTCGACGACGACGGCCCGGCCGTTCGTTTCGGCGACCTCCCGCCCGATCGTGACAGAGTCCAGCGGTTCGACAGAGTAGGCATCGATGACCCGGACCCCGAGGCCCTCTTTTAGGAGCTCCGCGTGGGCTTTCAGCGCCTCATGGACCGTGATGCCGGCGGCGATGACCGTCGCGGCATCGTTCTCCCCTTTTTTCAGGACCTTCGAACCCCCCAGGGGAAAGGGCTCGGTTGCCGCGTAAAGCAACGGAGTGGCCGGCCGGGTCGTCCGGATATAGGCCAGGCCCCTGTGGGCGGCCATGGCCGCCACGCACGCCTCGGCGGAAACGGCGTCGCTCGGATAGAGGACGGCGCAGCCCGGGACTGACCTGAACATCGCCAGGTCCTCGAGCCCCATCTGCGACGGTCCGTCCTCGCCGATGCTCACGCCGACGTGCGACCCGCAGAGCTTGATATTGGAGAGCGAGTAGGCGGCCATCCGGACCTGGTCGTGGGCCCGGGTCAGGAAGGCCGCGAAGGTGGCGATGAACGGAGTGTAGCCCTTGGCCGACAGCCCGATGCCCATGCCGACCATGTTCTGCTCGGCGATATAGCCTTGAAAAGCCCTCTCGGGATAGGCCTCGAAGAACTTGTCCGCGTAGGTCGAGTTCTTGACGTCCCCGTCCACGGCCACGACGGACCGGTTGACCCTCCCCAAGGCGAGGAGCGCGTTCCCATAAGCCAGCCGGGTGGCCGTCTTGTCTTTGTAGACTGTCCGGGGGAAATCGAAAACGGGGGAGCCCTTCGGTTTCCGGAAGGGTTTCGGCCGGCGGATGAATTCTCGGGAATCGACATCAGGCAGGCCACCGATCTCCTCGAGCGCTCTGGTCAGCTCGTCGCTCTTGAGGGGCTTGCCGTGCCAGCCATTCCTGTCCTCGATGAAGGAAACGCCCTTGCCCTTGATCGTTTTGGCCAGGATCGCCGTGGGCTTGCCTTGTTTGCCGATCTTCTTGAAAGCCTCGAGAATCCTGTCAATCTTGTGGCCGTCAACCGTCAGGACGTCCCAGCCGAAGGCCCGGAATTTCCGGGCGTAAGCCCCGATGTCGTGCTGGTGCATGGTCGGCTCTGACTGGCCCAGCCGGTTGATGTCCACGATAGCGCATAAGCCCTTGAGCTCGGCGTGGGCGGCGAAGCCGGCCGCCTCCCAGACCTGGCCCTCGGCGCACTCCCCGTCCCCCATTAGGACAAAGGTCCGGGCCGGGGCGCCGTCGAGCCGTTGGGCGAGGGCGATGCCGGCGCCGACCGAAAGGCCCTGGCCCAGAGAACCCGTGGCCGCCTTGACCCAGGGCATGCGCGGCGTGGGATGGCCTTCGAGGTTGCTCGTGATCTTCCGCAGCTCCATCAGGCTCTTCATCGGGATGATGCCGGCCTCGGCATAGACCGCCCAGAGGAGAGGCGCGGCGTGGCCTTTGGAAAGGACGAACTCGTCGTTGGCGGGGTCGTCCGGGTCATCCGGGTTGAAACGCATCTCGTTGAAAAAGAGGCACGCGGCTAGGTCGGCTGCGGAAAGGCAGGTCGTCGGGTGGCCGGAACCGGCCGCCGTCGTCATGCTCAGCGAATGGATACGAAGGCGGGTCGCGATTTTCTTGAGGTCGTCTTTTTTCGCCATCGGCTCACGCTCCTTGGGGCTCAGGTCTCATGTCGTGTCCAGGGGTTCTTTTTTCCCGGAGCACGCTGTTCCGGCCATGCCGGCAAGACTTGAAGGGCCAATCATACCACTATCAATTCATCGCAGGAAGATGTTCGGGAAGACGGGGACAAAAAGAGGACATTAATTGTCGAACGGCGTATCGGGGAAAATGATCTTGCCCCTTGCGCCGCGGGCCGCCGCGTCGAGGTGAAGGAGAAACGTGCCGATCCCCGCCGCGCCCTGCATGTAGCCTGTCTGGGCAACCAGGAAATCGGGCCTAACGCGGTGCTCGGCCTGGACCCAGGAAATCTGGTTCCCGGCCAAAGTGGCCCTGGCCAGCAGCCTAGCCGTGACCCGGTCGCAGAACTCCAGATACGATTTATCCTTCAGCACCCGGCCAAGGTCAAGGAAGAACTCCCCGACTCCGGCCAAGCCGCAGCAGATCCCATCGTTATTCCAGAAGCCGGGGGTTTGCTTCTCCGGGATCCCGCTTTTGAGCAGGGCGTTGGCGGATCTCCGGACCCAGTTGAGCCAGGACGCATCGCCTGTCGCCTCGCTCAAGGCATAAAAGAGCCGGGCCGTTCCGGCCGGGCCGTGACACCAGCCGAGATAATAAAGGTCCTTCCCGTCGGGCTCATCATGGAAGATCCGGCAGGTCTCGCCCTCGGTGCTGGCTACCGAGAGGAGGTATTTTGCCCCTGCCGAGGCCGCGTCGAGGAACTCTTTTCTTTTCGTTTCTTGATAGAGCCGGGCAAGGAAATAAGCGATGCCGGCCGTCCCGTGCGAGAAGTTCGGCATCAGCCGTGGGAATTGCGGATCCATGGCCCACTTGAGCCCCCCGCGCTCAGGCTTGCCGAGCTCGATGAGCCTCGCCGCCGCCCGGGAGGCCAAGTCGAGCCAAGTCCGGTCTTTCGTTTCATGAGAGGCGTAGATCAGGAAGAGGCCCGTCCCGGCGCTTCCGCTAATGATGTCCGTGACGGAGCTCCATTCGACGCCGGCCCCCTTCCGGACAGCACCTGCCCGAATCCTCTCCAGCCCGGCCAGGAAGCCCTGCCTGTATTTTTGGTTTCCCGTCGCCTTGAAGGTTTCTTCGAGGGCGAAAAGGACCCCGGACAGCCCTTCGTAAAGGCCCGTCCCCTGCTCGGTCACAACGTCACTCAGCAGCGCGTCCGCTCCTCCCGCGGCGTCGCCAAGGAAGCCCTTGTCACCAGTGGCATAATAGGTTTCCAGAAAAAAGATGACGATCCCGGGAGTCCCGGCATAAAGGGTGGTGTTCACGGATTTCGGGTCTTTCGGGTCGGCGGGCCAGGTCATGCCCTCCGGAGTCCGGATCGCCGAAGATCGGACCCAGGCCGCGGCCTTCTTCGCGGCATCGAGGAACGGGCGCCCCGTGGCTTGAGCGCCGCCGACGGTCCGGACCGCGGCGAGCCCTGCGCCAGAGGCCAGAGCGAAAAATACGCAAGAAAAGAAGATTGCGAAGAGCCGACGGCAGATGCGCATCACAGAATCGGCCACGACCTCGGCAGGAAGAGCTGTTCGTAGAGGGCCATGGCGTAGCGGTCCGTCATGCCGGCGACGAAATCCCCGGCCCGGACGATGAGCGGGTCGCCCGCCGGATAATCCTTGACGTACCCTTCCGGGTGCCCGGTCACGTAATCGAAAATGTCGCGGATGATCTTCTCGGTCTTCCGGAGCTCCTCCCGGGCCGTCGAGTTGTAGTAGACCCGCTGGTAGAGGAACTCGCGGAGCTCGAGGACGGCCTTCATGATCCGTTCGCTCATGGCGATCCGGTCGAGCCCCGTCCCCAGGCTGGCCCCGACGACGTCCATCACCATCCGATCGATCCGCGTCGCCGGCCACTTGCCCAGGACTCGGATGAGGTTCGGCGGGATGTCTTCTTCCCGGATGATCCCGGCCCGGAGGGCGTCGTCGATGTCGTGGTTGACGTAGGCGATGACGTCCGAGACCCGGACGATCTGGCCCTCCAGGGTCGAGGGCATGTCTTCGGGGTCGGCGTCGAAGATCTCGCCTCTGCCCTTGGAGTGCTTGACGATGCCGTCCCGGACCTCGAAGGTCAGGTTCAGGCCCTTGCCCTCATACTCGAGCTTCTCGACGACCCGGAGGCTCTGGTCAGCGTGGTGAAAGCCGTCCGGCAGGAGCTTCCGGAGGGTGTCCTCGCCGGCGTGGCCGAACGGCGTATGGCCGAGGTCATGCCCCAGGGAGATGGCCTCGGTCAGGTCCTCGTTGAGCCGGAGCGCCCGGGCAATGGTCCGCGCGATCTGGGAGACCTCGAGGCAGTGGGTCAGCCGCGTCCGGTAGTGGTCCCCGAACGGCGAGAGGAAGACCTGGGTTTTGTGCTTGAGGCGCCGGAAGGATTTGGAGTGGATGATCCGGTCGAGGTCCCGCTGGAAATCCGTCCGGAGGACGTGCTGGACCTCCGGGCGGACACGGCCCTTGGTCCTCGAGCTCAGGCAGGCCCTGGGCGAGAGGATCTTCTGCTCGGTCTTTTCGAGTTCCTCGCGGATCGTCAACGCGGCCCTCCTTGGATGCCCCCATTATAACAAAAAACCAGCAGAGGATGGCAAGGATGAGGCAACTCAGG
>Ga0116120_1002240_pt1 | contig 11952 bp, 9 predicted proteins | sample June2015DPH_11_1_3_FD_89724 | JGI IMG/M metagenome (GOLD analysis project Ga0116120, IMG submission 89724) | Peatland microbial communities from SPRUCE experiment site at the Marcell Experimental Forest, Minnesota, USA - June2015DPH_11_150 | ecosystem: Environmental > Terrestrial > Soil >... | reverse complement strand
TGGATGCGGACCCTAATTCCCCCACCTACCTTCCCTTCGTTCGCAGCAACAAATTTGGCTCGTCGCTTACCACCGCGGACAGAACCGACTTTGCCCCCCGCTTTGGATTTGCCTGGACTCCCGGGTGGGGACGGGGCAAGACCGTCATCCGGGGCGGGGGCGGCCTTTTCTTTTCGCCTGAAGTCGCCAACCCCTGGTTCGACATGGCGCGCAGCGCCCCGCGCGCCTTCAAACTCATCCGCAAAAGCGGCTTCTCGATTGTTGACCAGGTCTTTAACTCCACCTCCCTGGTCAAGACCAAACCTTCCATGCAGAGCATGGATACGCACTTGAACACGCCCCAGATCAAGCAATGGAGCTTGAGCTTCCAGCAGGAACTGCATGCCAACTACATGCTGGAAGTCGCTTACGTAGCTTCCGCTTCCACTCACCTCCCGCACTTGATCGATTTCAACCAGACCATGCCGCTGATGAATGGCGACCTGGTGGCACAGCCCGTCACCTACCTGCAGGAGCCTTATCGTGGCCTGGGTGTTTTCAGCAACAAGTTCGTGCACAACGACACCAGCAACTACAATTCCCTTCAGGTCAAACTCGAGAAGCGGTTTTCGTCAGGCTTCTCGTTCTTGACGGGGTACACTTTCTCGAAGTCCCTGGATACCGCCTCCTCCACTCGTGACGGCGGTGCAGGCGGTTGGGCAGCCCAGGGGACTCCCTCCCCGTTCGACCGCAAGAGGCTGGATTACGGACCCTCCGTGTTCGACGTTCGCCAGAACCTGGTCAACAGCGCTCTCTACGAGTTGCCCTTCGGGCACGGAAAGCACTGGGGCCAGAGCTGGAGTGCTCCCGCGGACAAGTTGCTGGGCGGCTGGCAAATTGGCGGCATCGGCGTCGTCCGCGGTGGTTTCCCGGCCTCGTGCCTGGTCGATGTGGGCCCTGCGATTGACAACGTCGCGTACGAAGTCGACTACTGCAACCAAGCGTCGAGCGTGAACCCCAATAGCGGGCCGCGCAATATCCATCAATGGTGGGACCTCTCGTCCTACCGCATTCCCAACGATTCTGAAGTCTTCGGCTACGTTGGCAAAGCCACCCTGCGGGGGCCGAACTTCATGACCTTTGACTTCAGCGCCATGAAGACCACCAACCTTACAGAAAAGTTGAAGCTGCAATTCCGGTTCGAGGCTTTCAACCTGCTCAACCATCCGGTGTTCAGCATGCCGGTAACCGTCCTGGATTACTACCCCAACCTTGACTCATCCGGACGCCCCATACCCCAATTCATCGGGAACTCTGACTTGGGCAGCTACTACGGCACCATTGGCTCCACTGCAACCTCCATGCGTCAGTTGCAGTTCGCCCTGAAGTTGCTTTGGTAGGAGGAAAGCTCACGTTTCTCACTTGGCCGGGGCACCGCAGGCTGTGCCCCGGCTTTTTGTTTCTGCGGCTCGCGAGCTTGCAACTCATCTGTATCGCGCTCGTGGGCGACATGTCACATACGCCTCAGGATGGCGCCTTCGAGCAGCGGTTGCACCGGCTTGTCTCCGATGTGAATATGGTGACCTGCCGCTTCGGACCAAAGGGTACGAAAAGCTTATGAAAGTCCTTGCGTACAGGGGAGTACACGGGCGCTTGCCAACCCTCCTGCTAGCGCTGTCGCTATCCTGGGCGCACCCCGCCTTGCCTCCGGACGAGTCGCAACACACAGGCGTTCCCGCCGAAGAGCTTTTTCGAAACGCGCAGGAATCAGCACGCCGCGGAGACTATGCGCAGTCGGAGAGGCTGTACCGGCATTTGCTGGCGGTTGACCCTACGATTCTAGCTGCACGCGTAAACCTCGGCTTGGCGTGCTATTGGCAGCGCAAGGATCGTGTGGCCATCGACGAATTGAAGAAGGCTTTGCAGGTCAATCCTCGCGAGTACAGCGCCTTGCTGTTCTCCGGACTCGCTTACCTGGATTTGGGTGAATATGACCTGGCACAGAAGCAGTTGTTCGCGGCGGCCCGGGTGAAGGACACGGAACCCCTTTTGTTCTGGGCTCTGGGCAGCCTGGCCATGACTCACGGCGATGCTGACAATGCCGTCTACCTTCTGGAACGGAGTGTGGCACTTGACCCCAACAATGTGCCGAGCGTATGGTTGCTGGGCCAGGCTTATGCGCGCCTGGCGTACCGGGAGGGAAAGCACCCCGAGGCGCCTGCAGATTACGCCGGCCTTGTCGAGAAGACTCTGCAATGGCTGGAAGCGCGCCAACCGGATTCTCCGCCTGTTCATGTGCTCAAGGGCGACGTGTTTGTTGCCCGCAAATTAACCCTCGCAGCCTTGGCCGAATATCGGCGAGCTCAGCAACTGGATCCAAACTGGCCGGACATTCATCTCCTCATCGGCTCGTTACTAGGTTTGCTGGGCGAATGGGATGAGGCCTTGGCCGAATTGCAGTTGCAGTTGCGGGCCTCCCCTGACGATACGCGTGCGTTCACGGAAATGGGCAGCGTTCTCTGTCGCGCGGGGCGATACCAGGAGGCCTTACCGGCCCTACAGAAGGCGCTCGGCCGGGACCACAACAACTACGAGGCTGCGTACCGGTTGGGCCAGGTTCACGTGAACCTCGCTGAGTACGCGTCGGCAATCGCGCCACTCGAAAGGGCGACGCAGCTTGAACCGGGAAAGAGTGATCCCTATTACCTTCTTCACCGTGCCTACCGGGCATTGCAGCAGCCGGAAAAAGCTGACTGGGCCCTTCAACAGTTCAACCAACGCAAAGCGGGAGGCCAGTGAACTCGGTGTCATGGGAGTACTCCGCGTTCACCTGGTCGCGGGCTCCGGATTCGGCTTCGTTCATGCCGCACGGCGAAAAAGGCGAGCCCGAGCCGCACCTATTCGACAAGCGGCGTGACCACGGACCTTCCGTGTTCGATGTGAACAAGCGCTCGACTGACAGCCCTGCTCCCCGCAGAGCTCCGCCAGCCGCAAACCCGCTTCCGCGATTCTGGCGGGCGAAATGACACACGCCACCCCAGGCGCCCTGTGCGCGACAGGCTCCCTTGTAAGTGCGCCTGAGAGGGTGGAGGCGAAAAGGGGAAGTCACACTGTGAGGTGGGCAAACCCGGGGCGGGCCGCGTTACTCGTTTCGACCCAGCGAAGCAAGTGGGCGTGCACCTCCCGCGTCATCGCGATGAACTCCACGGCCATCCCGACATTAGGCTCGACGCGGCGCACAATGGCCTCGACTTCAACGGGTTGGGAAATTTCCCCACCGCACAAGTGCAGCCGGATGGTCCGGCCCACCGGGAAGGGCCGGTCGTCCTCAATGAAGGCCCCTGTGGGGCTGAGGTCCCGGAGGACCGAGCGCAAGCCTGGGTATTCCACGATGATAGCCTGGTGGGGAACGATGCGGACCGAAGTGCGACGCTCGGACTCTGGCGTGGGTTCGCTCGCGTCGGAGACCCGAGCACTCTCGATGGTGGCGGCAACCCCGAGCCGGCGTTCGCGGATCTCACTGCGCACAATGCGGCCCCCACAGTCGAGTTTGAGTGGGTCGCTGCCGGTCAGGTCACTCGGGAACACGATCGCGAAGCTGACGGGCAGCCCGGGCGACAGCGGGCCCTCGAGAAAACAGTAGACCCCGTTGTGGGACACATCGCGCGTGGTTCCGCGCGTGCGGTGAATTTCGTCGTCGGAAGAGAGCCACTCCAGGCAGATGGGCAGGACCAACGGCAGCCGCGTCGTGTTACGCCGCTCAGGGTTGAGAGTTGGTGGCATGCGTGTCATCTCCGTGGGTCGCTGGCGGCCCGAAAGATGCGAGGAACCCGGCCATGTCGCCGTAGGCCTTGTCCACGGCGTCTACGACGGTCGGGAGGAATTGTTGTCCGCTGCCCCTGCGAATCGCTTGCAGGGCTACGTCCAGGCGCTGATAGTTGTGGTAGCTGCGCCGGGAGCAGATGGCGTGGAGGGTGTCGGCCGCGGCGACGACGTTGGCTTCCACCCGAACCTCCGTCTCACCCAGCGGGTAGCCGCCACCGTCGGGACGTTCGTGGTGGCGCAGGCAAACGGAAGCCACCGTCGGGTTGATCGGGCAGACGATTCGGAAAGAGTGGTAAGGGTGCTGCTTTAGAATCGTCCACTCCTGGCCGGTCAGGGGGCCGTGTTTGGTGAGGATCCGATCCGGAATGTGAATCTTGCCGACGTCATGCAGCAGCGCCGCCAGACCCACATCGATACCCAGCACGCGCCCGATCTTCTCCGTAATCTTCTGCACGGACCGGCAATGGCTGGAGGTGTACTGCTCTTTGGAATCCAGGGCCATGGTCAGTGATTCCACCATGCGCGTCAGGCCCTGGATGGTCTGCAACTCTTCATAGAGTTGGGCGAAGCGCACAATGGCCCAGTGGACGAGGTCGTCGGCTCCGACGAAGCTGCCCAGCACGTTGGGCAGATGCTTGGCGGTGTCACGCAGGGCGTCGAAACCCTTGATGAGCTGCCAGCTCCGAAAGCCCTCGCGGCCCTGCCGCAACACCACGTGCGCGAGGTAGCGCTCCAGCCAACTGCGGTCGCCCTCCCCGGCCTTCTCCATGGCCTCCAGGCAGCGCTCGGCCATGCGCTCGAGTTCGTACAAGGGACGGGAACAATAGGGAGTGTCGGCAAGCTCCTTCAGCTTGGTGGCGTAGACACCTATGAAGAGCTCCCGCTCTGGACAGTTACGGGTGGTCGGCACGGCAGCTTCCTCTTCCCCAGTTCCAAAAACTCCGGCAGGTCGCGTGCTCTCCCCATGCTCAACGAGCCGCCCCAAGCCGAAGCAGCAAAACTCAGCACGCCAGAAAAAGCCGTGCTATTAGATGCTAAGATAGTTGGTAACCGGATGAATGTCAATAGGATTGTAGTCTCATGTACTATATGAGTATTGCTTTCATAATACCACCCGGGTCTATGACTTTCCTGGTCTGCACGGGTCGCATCTTCCTTCAAAGTGCCTTTCGTCACACGCCGTCTCCCCGTCTTTCCACAGAACCTCAAAGTTGGGCGCGAGGATTTTCTGCATCCACTTCGTGATTAAATCCACGGGCATAGGTTAGCCATGACGATCTTAGGGAGCAGAGGGTGCTTCCTGATCCGCACCTCCGCGATCTCTTCTACCCCGGTTCGAGGCTGGCGCTGGGCAGCAAGCTCCGGCGGAGGGCTCGATTGAAAAAAGGGGGTGTATACTCTCAGGCGCTGGAGGGCCCAACGGGAAACTCGGGCAGACTCCGGACCACACACTACAGGGAGGTCGCAAATGCCAATGGATAGAATCACCCGCAGAAAATTCCTGGGCGGTACCGCGGCGGTAGGGTTGGGAGTGCTGGCCCATCCTGCCTTCGGCGGACGGGTGTTCGGAGCCAACGACCGTGTCGTGATGGGCATCATCGGCGCGGGAGGCATGGGCCGCGGGCACATGGACAACTTCAAGGATCAAGGCGTGGAGTGGGCAGCGGTCTCGGATGCCTACGGGGTACACCTGGACGCCGGACTGGAGATTGCCGGCCCCCGGGCCAAGGGCTACACGGACCACCGGAGTGTGCTGGACCTGAAAGACATCGATGCGGTGCTGATTGCCACGCCCGAACACTGGCACCACAACCATCTGGTAGACGCCGTACGCGCCGGCAAGGACGCCTATTGTGAGAAGCCTCTCGCCTGGTCCATCGAGCAGGGCGCCGATATGGTGGCGGAGGTGCGCAAGACGGATCGGGTGGTGCAGGTGGGCATGCAGCGGCGCAGTTCTCCCCTCGTGCAGGAGTGCAAAGCCCTCATCGACCAGGGGGCCCTGGGAGAAATCAACCTGGTGCGCGCTGAGTGGTACTGGAACGTCAACGTCCGCCTGCGGTCGGTGCTCCAGAACAAACTCGATTGGGAGCGCTTCGTGGGCCCCGCTCCCAAGCAGCCCTTTGATCCTTACCGCTTTCGCTTTTGGCGTTACTTCTGGGACTTCTCCGGCGGGAATATGACCGACCAGGGGACCCACCTGATCGACGTCATTCAGTGGTTGACGAATACGCCTGGGCCCACGGCCGCACAGTGTTCTGGCGCCGTCTATAAGCTGCAGCCCGCAGAGACGCCCGACACCTTCTGCGCCATCTTTGAATATCCCCGTTTCACCTCCACCTGGACCCTGACTTACACCAACGCTTTCCAGAATGGTTGGGGTATTGTCTTCCAGGGGCAGAAGGGGACTCTCGAACTCTGCGAGCAGGGTTACCGCCTCTACCAGGAACCCTGGGTGGGCAGCCGTTGGGTTCGTCCGGAGCCCGTGAAAGAGAAACTCCCGGGCGGGGTTACGCAGACCGTGCCGCATATCAAGAACTTCTTGGAGTGCTTACGCACGCGGCAGCAGCCCAATGCCCCGATTGAGATTGGCCACCAAGCGGTCCGCTCGCTTCACCTGGCCAATATCGCCTATCACAAAAAGGCCCGCGCGGTGCTGGGCGAGGACGGCAAGACCGTGACCGGGTAGCGCGGATTTCTCACCAGGCAGGGACGGTTTTGGGGTGTGCCGGAACGGCGGGGCTTTACAGGCTGCGGAAAAACCGCCAAAACTGTCATCCTGAGGAGCCGCAGGCGACGAAGGATCTCTGCATTTGCCTGATTCTACAAATGCAGAGATTCTTCGCTTCGCTCAGAATGACAGCTCGGCTGCAACTCGGGGTTGCGGTTTGGCGAGGGGCGCAATCAGTCGCGGGTATCGCCGCGGCGTTCGGCGACGATGGTCACCTGCATATCGCGGGCCTGGCGGACGATGCGGTGTATGAGGTTCCGTCCCAGGAATCCCTCCCAAGGCGAATACTGCGGGCGGACCATGAAGATCTGCGTGATGCTATGAAGGCGGGCAAAGTCGATGAGAGTGGTGGCGATGTCCACACCCTGAAGAACCCGGGTTTCGACGTGGAGGTTCCGCGCGAAAGTGAGGTGGCGCTCGACGGCCTCGCGTTTAGCCTTTGGCAGGCTGCCGAAATCCATTTCGGCGTGGACGAACACGGCCAAGCAGTCGGCTTGGAGATAATCAGCCACCCTACGACCGCGGCGGATGAGCATGGCGGTGGAGGGATGCTCCGTCACGTAGAGGAGGAGCCGATCGTTCAAAGGGCCAGAAGCGCTGATCTCCGCGCTCGACATCTCCGCCGGCGCAGCCGGGGTTTCGGTGGTGGGGTCAGGCAGCGTTACTTGCCGAATCTCGACTTCGTGGGCCGTCTGCCGCATGGCGATTTCGCGCAAGGCGACGAGCGTGGATTCTTTGAAAAAGTTCTGCAGCGCCCGCTGGGCTTTCTCCTGGGCGTACACAACTCCGCGTTCCAGGCGGTTGAGAAGGGCACGCGGGGTGAGATCGACCATGACCACTTCGTCGGCCTGTTTCATGACCCAGTCGGGAATCGTCTCGCGAACCCGGACGCCCGTCATATTCCAGACTTGGTCATTCAGACTTTCGAGGTGCTGGATGTTCATCGTGGTCATCACATCGATTTCAGCCTCGAGCAGTTCCAAAACATTCTCCCAGCGTTTCACATGGCCGGAGCCCGGAACGTTGGTGTGCGGTAGTTCATCCACCACACACACCTGGGGACGGCGTTGGAGGATCGCCTCCGTATTCATTTCCTCGAAAACTGACCCACGGTATTCCACTTTGCAGCGCGGGATCAGCTCCAACCCCTGAGCTTGCGCAATGGTATCCTTGCGCCCATGGGGCTCGAGGTAGCCGATCACGACATCGACGCCCTTTTTCACCAGTTCATGGGCGTCCGCCAGCATCTGATAGGTCTTGCCGACGCCGGCGGCGTACCCCAGGTACACTTTGAGCCGACCGTGCTGAAGAGAACCGGTGTCCATCATCTTTAGGGGGGAAACACGCGCACGTCGATCCCTTCCGCGGCGCGGATGAGCCGATCCAACGGGCCTCCCAGGAAGCGATCCCACCAGTGGTCTCGGCGGGAGTGGCCCACGAAGATCTGCGTGATCCGGTGCGAGCGCGCAAATTCCATGAGGGTCTCCACCGGGTCGTCCCCGTCCAGTACCTCTGTCTGTGCTCCTACCAGCCGTGCGCTCTCCAGGCGTTCCTGCAAGAGAGTCTCATCCCTCTCGGAAAGCCGATCGTGGCGAACGTACACCGTGAAGAGTTCCCCGTGGAAGCGGTCGGCATTGCGCCCTCCACTGGCGATCATGGCCGGAGCGTTCGCCACGGGAGTAAGGCAGACCATGATCCGCTCCTGGGTACCCCAGAGCAGCTCAATGCCGTGGGCATGCAGGTAACCCTCAAGCTGTTTGTCCACGACCTCGGCAGCCAGGAGCAGGGCGATCTCGCGCAGTGCCGAAAGTTGTCGCGGCGTCTTGGCCAGGCTGGGGTCAGCCGCCGCAGGCTGCCCGGCGCGCTCCAGGAGGAGTTCCGGCGGGACGTCGACAAGGACGATCTCGTCGGCGGCGTAAAGGAACCGCTCGGGAACGGTTTCGGTCACATGCTTGCCGGTAATCCTTTCCACATCTTCGCGACGCTCCTCGATATGCTGGAGGTTGAGGGAAGTGATGACCACGATTCCGGCCGCCAGGATTTCTTCCACGTCTTGCCAGCGCTGGGGGTTCTTGCTGCCCGGAGGATTGTTGTAAGCGACGCCGTCGACCAGACAGACTTGCGGATGCCTGCGGAGGATGGCTTCCACATCCATCGCCTCTCCGGCGCCGATTTTCTTGAGAGGAATGACTGCCAGGGTCTGCACCAGATGCGCGAGCTCGGTGGGCAGGTTCACCTGAATGGCGCCCACCACCACATCCTGGCCCCGGGCTCGGCGCCGCCGGCCCTCATCCAGCATCCGAAACGATTTCCCCACCCCCGAGGCGTAACCCAGGAAAACTTTCAAGCGCTCGTGTTGGAGCTGTTCGTCCTGCACGTCAATTCGCTTAAGCAGGAGCTCGGGGTCCGGTCTGCGGTCAAAGTCGATGGGCATAGGCCCGAAAACCTCCCGGAAGGCAGTGTACTATTGGAGGGGTCTGGCGACAAGGCGTGCACGGACCAACGACTCCTTCCGCCCCTAACCCGGATTTCTCACCACGCGATTGGAAGGGCGGGGCCTTACAGGCTGCGGAAAAACGGTTCATGGCTGTCATTCTGAGCGAAGCGAAGAATCTCGCCTTGCGCCGCAATTCTTCATGGGGGTTTGCCGCCAGCGCCGAGCGTCAGAGCTTGACGAGGATGGCGATATTGAAGCGATTCTCACTTTTGCGGAGGTCCGGGGTCCAGCCTTCTGGCACCACCGAGCCGGGCGCGCCGGTATTGCCGCCGGGAGGCGTTACACCTCCTGGTCCGGCAAAGTAGGGCACATTCGCCCCGCGATGATCAAACTCCCAGCGAAAAGTTATGAACTGGCGGGGCATGTAATCAAAAGTCGCCGAGGCGTCCCAGGCTTTGAACGGGTTTCCAGGATTTTCCGTGAAATAGGGCGTTCCCGAGAATGCCGTCGCACCGTTGATGGGCGGCAGGAGGACCAAGTACCGGCCGGGATTGTTCATTGCACCGCCGCCGAGGGTCAGGCCGTACACGTCCTTGTGGAACCAAAACCGGTTGTAGAACATGCCACCCAAAAAGCTCTGCTTAGGGCTGGTTCGAGTTTCGCCTGTGCAATTCACTCCACTGCCGGATTCGCACCCGGCGTCGAAGGTGAAGGAGAAGGCAGCCTTGTCAAAGAGCTTCGCCGGCTTGTCGTAATACTTGACCTCGATACTGTCGTCCGTATGGAATCGTGTGCGCCGGGAGGCTCCCACGGTGTCCCTGCCCACTCCGTATTCATTGCCGATTATCGAAAGCCACCCCGTGGGTCGCCACAAAATCTGCATCCCCAGCCCCGGCCGGCCGTTGGCGGTGCCATAGGACTGCCAGCCGTTGACGACCCAGGGCTCAATTTTCAGTTTCTCCGTGGGGAAGATCTGGACGCGCACCCCATTAAAGAACCACGGTGTGTTGGATGAGACGTACGACGGCTGATATGCCCAGTTGTCGAAGTTGTAATAGCTAAACAGACCGACGTAAGACATGAAAATCCCGGCATCCACATTGACCCCGTGCAATACATCAAAATGATACCCGCCATACGCTTCCGAGATATAGCGGTAGGCATCGGAGAGGTTCCACTGGCCACGTCCGGGGGTGGCGTCATTCCGCGGCGTCATGGTGGAATACATGCCAAATTGGGTCATCAGCCTGCCGCGCACGTGGTCATAGTGAAAATCACCCCCGATGCCCAATTGCTGGACCTGAACCTCACCGGTTCGGCCGCTCTCGGTTGTGCCGACGAGCGTATGATCAATGGGATGGTTGAAGTCGTAAATGTAGCTCGTGTCGGCTCGAAATTCGCCCGTGAACACCTTGGTATCAAGGGGCGATTCCGTAGTCCGGCTGTTACCGTTGAGCCATGAGAAGTCTGCGAACGCAAACGGTTCCGCCGGTTTTGCTTTCTCGGGTTTGGCGGCTGGAGGCGGCGGAATCGGCGCTTCCCTTAGCGCTTGCGCGGGCAAGGGAGAATCCTGCTTTCCCGCGGGAGTCAGCGCCGGTTCCGGAGCGAGCGGCGGGGCCACGCGGGCCCGTGCCGGCCCCGCTCCCGGCTCCTCCGGATTGCTTTCATTGGTCCTGGCTTCGAGTGCGGCGAGCCGTTTTTCCAGTCTGTCAATGCGGTCCAGCAATTGCTGTTCGCGCTCCGTCACGGGGGCTTGATTGGGTCCGACAGTTGCGGTTCCGGAATAGCTCGCTTGTTGCCCATACGCCCACGCGGACCAGAGCACCATGAGACTCATGAGTCCGAGACAACGCATCCGGACACTGACGGAGTTAGTCATTCTCTTCTCCTTCTTCGTGCCCATTTCAAAGGCGCCCCACCCCCCGGCGGAAGGCTCTCCCCCCTCTGGCTGTAAGCCTGCTTCCGAACTAGCGAAGGGGAAACTGCCTGTCTAACTCCAGGTTCAGGGACAGGACATTGACTCGCGGTTCGCCCAAGAAACCCAGTTCGCGCCCTTCGCTGCGAGCGGAAATGATCTGTTGCACCTGTTCGAGGCTCACACCCCGCACTTTGGCGACCCGTGGCGCCTGCGCCAGAGCGGAGGCTGGGCTCAGGTCCGGATCCAACCCGCTCCCCGAGGCGGTGAGCAGGTCGGCAGGGAGGGGGCCGTTGTAGTCAGGGTTTTCCTTGTGGAACTTGTCGACGTCAGCTTTGACTCGATCGATCAGTTTCTGATTTGTGGGGCCCAGGTTGGATCCATTGGAAGCGCTCGCGTCGTATCCATCGTTGCCGGCGGCCGACGGCCGGGGGTGGAAGTACTCAGGCTTCGTGAAGTTCTGGCCGATCAACGCGGAGCCCACGATCGTTCCATCCACGGTCACCAGGCTTCCGTTGGCGCGGTGAGGAAACAGGAGCTGGCAAAGGCCCGTAACAATTCCGGGATAAATCAGGCCGGTCAGTACGGTCATGAACAGGGTGACGCGAAAAGCTGGAGCAATTTGGTAGCGCATACGGAACTCCTTAAGCCAGGTGCAACAAACCGAGCAGCCGGTCAATCAGCCAAATGCCCGGGAAAGGCGCAATGATGCCGCCCATGCCGTAGATCAACAGGTTTCTGCGCAGCATGCGGGCGGCGCCTTCCGGCCGGTACTTGACCCCGCGCAGGGCCAGGGGGACCAGCGCGATGATGATCAGCGCATTGAAGATGACGGCCGCCAGGACCGCGCTGCGGGGTGAATGCAAATGCATGATATTCAGGGCATTCAGCACGGGATACGTCGCCATGAACATGGCCGGGATGATGGCGAAGTACTTCGCCACGTCGTTGGCAATGGAAAAGGTGGTCAGCGCGCCGCGCGTAATCAGGAGCTGCTTCCCGATGGCCACGATTTCGATCAGTTTGGTGGGATTGCTGTCCAGGTCCACCATATTTCCGGCTTCCTTG
>Ga0116120_1002234_pt1 | contig 11964 bp, 8 predicted proteins | sample June2015DPH_11_1_3_FD_89724 | JGI IMG/M metagenome (GOLD analysis project Ga0116120, IMG submission 89724) | Peatland microbial communities from SPRUCE experiment site at the Marcell Experimental Forest, Minnesota, USA - June2015DPH_11_150 | ecosystem: Environmental > Terrestrial > Soil >... | reverse complement strand
TTGCGTCTCCAATGCTCGTTCTCATGTCACCGAGACAAAAATAAACGAATACGCATCACCGTCGGCGATGTCGGCGACCGCCATCACCTTCCTGCGTTTGCGGCTTGGCTTGGCCCTCTAAAGTCTGCATTCTCTGGGCTAGCAGATCGGCAAACGCAACCTTGCTCTTCTTGGCCTGCGAGTAAATATCAATGAGCGTCGCACGCAGGTCCATATTGTAGGGACACCCGGTCAGGCGCTCCAGATAGCGAATTTGGAATTCCGTCGGAGCTTCGGAGCGGCCCCAATCCCAAACCCAAATTTGCTCCGGGAAATACCAAGTCTCAGAAGGCTCGCAAAAGATCGGCATCTTGAACCCGCGGAGCTTGATGTGCTTGGTCGTCGGATCGACGGCCCCGTAATAGTGCTCCAGGCGGTCTATCTCCTCCGGGGTCAAAAGCAGTCGTCCCATCGCGTCGACAGCTTCGCCGTCCTTTGCCATCTCAACCAGAAGATGGGCGGCGTTGAATTCGTAAAATGGATCGCCATCTGCCGCGGTCGGATCGGCCAAGACCGCGAGGTCAATGGCGCGATAGGCAAATTCCATAGCCTTGATTGGATTTTTCTCTTCGCCGAGCTCGCCTTTTCGATAAATTTGAGCAAGGGTGACGGCCGCGTGCGCCGACCCCTGGCTCATAGCCTGCTTCAGTAGCGTGACGACCTCGTTTTCCCCGTATTCTTCTTTGACCAAGAGGAGACCGTTTCTCAACTTGTCGGCAAACTCGACCTGCGCAAATGCATCGCCGTGATGAGCGGCGAGTCGCCAGTAACGTTCGGCGATTTCCGGCTGCGGGTTAGGGAGGCCGTCTCCCTTTTCCATGATCAGCGCCACCTTCACCTGGGCGTCGCTGTAGCCCGCCTCCGCGGCACGGCCGTACCATAGCAGCGCGAGTTGAGCATCATGCTGTCTCTGGTAAATCCATCCCAGCCAGTACATCGCCCGCAGTGAGCCAGCCTCCGCGGCGCGTTGCAGCCATTCCACCGCACGGCGTGGATTCGATCTTGAATCCGCTTGTCCGCGACCGGTCCACAGCGCCCGGCCGTATTCGACCATTGCCGAGACGAGACCGCTTCCGGCCGACCTCGCGAACCATTCCGCGGCCTGGCCATCATCGCGCGGCACGCCGATGCCATCCCGATAATGGAGCGCAAGGTTATACATGGCAAGCGGATGGCCTTGCTGCGCGCCGCGCTTAAACAGATCGATCGCCTGCGCGAATCGGTTGTCCAACTCATCCAAAACCGCCAGGTCGTTCAAGGCGCCAATATAGCCACGGCGGTTGGCTGCGTCGTCATAAGCAAGCCGCGCGCTGTCCAGCGCACGCCGACGTTCGTCGTCGCCAAGGCCAGGCCGCATCGCCAGTTTCTGATAGGCGCGTCCGAGATTATAGAGGTAGCGAGCGATACGCGGATTTTGATTCACCGCCTTGTTGCAAGCATCAATCGCCGCCTCGGCGTCCAGCTTTTCCGTCACCACGCCGGTTCCGGGCGGCCGGGCGCGATCCATATCCAGGGGAGAGGCGGCGAGTCGGTCGCAGTCATTGACCGACTTGTCCGCTCCAACCGTCACCTCGATCGGATCGTCTGAGTTTAGCGCCAGCGTGGCAAGCGCGCGGCGGGCGAGTTGGGCGGTCCCATGCGGACACAGATCGAATCTGCGGATGTGACGGTCGTAAAGCTCGCGCTTCTGCAAATCCTTGATTTGCTTCCAGTCAGCCTCATCGCCTGCGCATCTGTCCTCCGACATTTGAAAACGTTCGCGCCCGATGGAGCCGACGAAATAGAAATCGTCGACACTGGCCGATTGATCCTCATCATAAAAGACTTCGGGTTCCTGCTGCCGGCCTCTGCCGTTGGCAATCGCGCGTACCATCAGCTTGACGCGTTCGCCGAGCTGGACAGCCGACTGCCCAGGGCGCTGGAGCTCGGACCGCAGCACACCAGTAAATAGCGAGTTCTGCCCAAAATCGTCCTTGCCGAGCGTCTCAGCCGCCTGTTCACCGAATGAGGCCGAATAGAGGATGAGAAAGCCCGGCCGTGGCTTGCGTACCTTTAACAGCCGGCTACCCGAATCGTCGCCGCGCTTGACGAGTTTGGCGTCCTGCGACTCGGAGACATCGTTTTGAACGAGCGACCGGCACGCGTCCAAGAACATGATGACGGTCTTGGGATTCTTCTCGGCGATCCGGCGTTCGATTTCGTTTGCTGAAACACCGTTTGGAATTTCGTCCTTCTGGTAGCCGTCGAGATACTGGCTGATCTTCAGCCGTACCACGTCGGGATTCTTTCGCTCCTGGTCGCTCAGCTGCGACTTCGTATAGGTGAAGGGACTTTTCAGACCCGCGAACAACAGATAGTTTGTCTGATCTGCCTCGACTCCGAAGCCATGGCCCGAAAAATAGAACACGACGTCGTCGCCGGCTTCAATCGTATTGAGGAAGGCGGAAAATTCCTTCTCAAATGCGTCCCGGTTATTCAAGTCCACCGCAAGTTTGATGTTCTTCTTGTCAAACCCGACCTCTTCCAAGTCCTTCGCCAGGTCCTTGGCGTCGTTCGCCGCGCGTTCAAGCCGTTGGATATAGCCGTCCGAGTAACGTTGTAAGCCGACAACGAAGGCGCGGCGTGTTTCCGCCATTGCCGAATTTGCCGCTAGGGACAACAATAGCAACAGACCGGCGACGAAGCCGGCAAGTGCGCGAGCGTGGACTATCACGTTGCAGTATCGCGGACCCGTTTGCGATTTCGCCGCATTACAGGTTTTCGCGTCGATTGCCGACGTCACCATTGTGGCCCTCTGTACCATTGCAACGCCTCCGGAACAAGTTTCTTCCCCGCCAACAGGGAGAATGCGGCTCTTTTTTGGGCAATTGCCCGAACATCCGCGGCATCACTCTCGCAAGGTGCGCGCCACCCGGAAACCGATCTCGGCCTGCCTTTCGGTCGTGACCTCCCAAGCGCGCTTGGCGGACCGTAAATCCTTTGGCTCGTCCGCCCATGAGCCGCCCCGCACAACGTGGCCTGAGCAATCGCCCGTGGTTCGCGCCGTACCGTCTTGCGGCAGCCCGGAAAGATTTGCATTCCAACAGTCCTCGACCCACTCGCGCACATTGCCGTGTACCTGGAGAAGGCCGAACGGATTAGGCGCAGAGGCGTCGGTCGCGACGGTGCGCCGCGTCGCTTGCGCCTTGGCACTGCCATTGTAGGAATAGCGCGAGTCGTAATTCGCGCGATCCGGAGAAATCTCGGCGCCGAACCAGAACGGCGTCGACGGGCACGCCGGCGAAGTGCAGCCACGGGTAACATATTCACGTTCCGCCTCGCTGAGCAGGCGATAGGTCGCCCCGGTCTTGGCCGACAGCCATTTCACATAGGCTTGCGCGTCGTTCCAGGAGACATTGATCACCGGGCGCTTGCCGCGGCCCCAACCATAGTCGCCAGGCCGATAGGCATTGCAGCCGCCTTCCGCGACACAGGCGTTCCATTCGTCAAACGTCACCGCCGCGCGTCCGACTGCAAACATGTGGCCGAACACAACTTGTTGCTGCGGGCCTTCATCGGCTTCACGCGATGGCTCACTTGCGGGTGAGCCCATGACGAACGTCCCCGCGGGCACCGTGACCATTTCCGGACAATTGTCGCACTCCTTAAAGCGGTTGGGTGGTTTGAGGGCGCGTTCCTGCTCCGGCGACAGCTGGCCCAGCAGAGTCGGCTTCTCCACCGGCACAGTGCCCTTGGTTTTTGCGTCTTGCGCCCGTTGCGCCTCCGCGGCCGCCTGCTCCAAGGCGGCAATGCGCACCTCGGCCTGGTGCTTAAGCGTGCCCTGCGGAAAGCTCGTTACAAAGCGGCGGAGCGACGCGACGTCGGCCGTGTCCTTCAGATAATCCCAGGCGATTTCCTCCGCGGAGGGACCCTTCGCGACGGGTGCGGCGCCTGACGTGGCGGCGTTTACCTGCGGCGCAATGAAATAAAAAGCGCCATCGATGGGCGAGTTCGACATCCATGGCTGTTGCTTGCCGCCGGTCGCGCGTTTCACCTTCAAACCGACCTGGTTGAAAGCATCGAAAATGCCAAGCCCCGGCATGTGAATGGTTTCCACAAGCGCCTTGGCAAAAGGACTGTCGCCGTCGTCTCCATCTAAAGCAACGTTGCCGGGCTGAGTGGCAAACGAGATCAGCGTGCCCTCGGGCGCCTGCATTTCGGCGAGGCCGCCGCCACCGATATCGCGGCGGCGCCCCATGCCGAGCCCCCGACCGCTGAACGGATCGTTGCGGCAGGCATCGAGGATAACGATGTTGAGCTTCGTTCCGCTTCCTTCCATCTGATTGAGGACCAGATTGGCATCGAGCATCTGAATGCCGACATCCGCCTCACGGACCGGATTGGCATCGACGGGAACGAGGTAATTGATGCCATGCATCTGCAGACCGTGGCCGGCATAATAGAAAAGCGCGACGTTGGCGCCCTGGAGTTTCGCGCCGAATTCCTGAACTGCTTTTTCGAAAGACTGTTTGTCGAGATCAAGCTGCGCGCCACCGCCGATCACGGTAAACCCGACCGACTGCAATGCTTTGGCAAGAAGCCGCGCGTCGTTTGACGGATTGTCCAGCGGCGTCACGTAGCCGTATTTGCCGTTGCCGATCACCAGCGCAACGCGCTTGTCGGCCAAGGCGGGCAACGACAAAAGCACCACGATCAAGAACGTCAACCAGCACACGAGCAGGCGACGCATGCGGAACACCCTCAATCTCCAGTTTGCCGGCCCCCACGGCATCGGATTGCGCCGAATTGCCTACCATTAGCACATTGAGCGGGCGTCTCAACACCGACGTATTGATACCGGCGATACGGCAAGATGGTTTGAATCTGCTGGCCCGGCAGTGCCCGACTTCTCGGCCAGCGGACCCCCGCCGGCGTAATGGCGTGATGCCACCCGGGGGGAAATCGGCGCTCGCTGAATAGGTACAAACAGTAGCATTGCCTTGCTTTGCGTTGTGCAGGAGAATGGGGCTTCGCCACGAGATTTGCATGAACGACAAGGAAAGAGCTGCGCTCGGATCGATCGCGGCGTCCGCGGGGCTCACCGCGGCGAAGGCCATTATCGGCTTACTCACTGGCTCGCTGGCCGTCCTGTCGGAGGCCGGCCATTCGCTGCTCGATCTGGCGGCAACGGTGCTGACCTATGTCGCGGTGCGCGTCTCCGGCAAGCCGGCCGACGCCGAGCACCAATACGGCCACGGCAAAGTGGAAAGCATCACCGCGCTCGCCGAAACCGCATTGCTGTTTCTGCTCGCCGCCGTCGTGCTGTACGAGGCGGCGCAGCGGCTGATCGGCGAGCGCGTTTATGCGGTCGAGGCGACGGCAGCGGCTTTCGCCGTCATCGTCGCGTCGATCGTTGTGGATTTCTTCCGCGCCCGCACGCTCGGCCGTATCGCCGAAGAAACATCGAGTCAGGCGCTCGAAGCCGACGCGCTGCATTTCCGCTCCGACATGTGGTCGTCGATCGCCGTCCTGATCGGACTGGCCGGCGTCGCGCTCGGCTATTCCCGGGCCGACGCGGCGGCGGCGCTGGTGGTCGCGATCTTCATCTGTATTGCCGGCTGGCGGCTTGGCCGGCGCACCATCGACACGCTGACTGACGCGGCGCCGGCCGGGGTCAGCGAACGCGTGGCGGCAATCGCGCGGCGCGTGCCCGGCATCGTCGCCGTCGAGCGTGTTCGCGCGCGACCGGCCGGAGCAGTGCTGTTCATCGAGCTCGGCGTCGGCGTCAACCGCGCGCTGCCGCTCGAACGCGTCACCGCCATCAAGGACGGGCTGACGCGGGCCATCCGCGCCGACATGCCGAAGGCCGAGGTCACCATCACCACCGAGCCGCGCGCGCTCGACGACGAGACCGTGCGCGAGCGCGTGATACTGATCGCCCGCAATCGCGGGCTGGCGGTACACCATGTCGCCGTCCAGGCGATCGGCGATCGCCTATCGGTTTCGACCGATCTCGAGGTCGAGGGAATGCTGCCGCTTAATGCTGCGCACGACATCGCCAGCCGGCTCGAGGAAGCGATCCGCGAGGAGCTCGGACCCGATGTCGAGGTGGAAACGCATATCGAGCCGCTGCCGGCCGTGGTCCTCGCCGGCCGCGACGCCGCCGCCGCACGGGTCATGGAAATCACCGAAGCACTCACCTCGCTCGCCGCCGGGATCGCCGGCCTCGGCGAGGTGCACGACGTGCGCGTGCGCGAAACCGCCGACGGCGAAATCGTCAATTTCCATTGTCGCGTCGATGCGGCGCTGTCGGTCAGCACCGTCCACGACCTCGTCGATACAGTGGAGCGCGCGTTACGCCGCCGCTTTCCGAGTATCGCGCGCGTCATCGGCCATGCCGAACCGCGGCGATAAGCATTGCCAAGATGAAGGGTCATTCATCTCCACGTCTTCATTAAATAATTTACGCTGAGAGAAGAAATACCGCCTTGCTCCGATGTCAGAACGACTATAGCGTCGCGGCCTTAACTTTAGAAGCGAGAGTAACAACGTGCAAACAGAGGTGATGAAATGACCGGGAACTGTGAGAGCAAAGTTCGCAGATTCCTGACCGGCTGCCTGGCAGCAGCCGCATTGGTCGGCGTCTATTGTTTCGCGACCATCGGCGTATCCAGTCTGCTGATGACCGCGACTGACATTTCTGCACAGGCCAAGGGCGGCCACGGTCATGGCGGACACGGCCACGGTCATGGTGGACACGGCCACGGACATGGCGGACACGGTCACGGTCATGGCGGACACGGCCACGGTCATGGCGGACACGGCCACGGACATGGTGGCCACGGTCATGGCCATTTCTGGCACGGCCATTGGTGGGGCTATGGTGAAGGCCCGTGCTGGCGCTGGACCCCGGCAGGTTATGTCTGGATTTGCGATTAGGCGGACCTCTGAGTATCTAACGACTTCGGGTTCTGCGGCGCGCCACGAAGTGGTGCGCCGCAGCGCGTTTTTGTTTTAGGAAATGAGCACGGCAGCGCCTTCGAAGCGGCCGGCCCACAAATCAGCAAGTGCAGCGTTCGCGGCGGTGAGCGGATAGCGCGTGACCTGCATTAGCCTCTCAATTATCTTCGCAAGGTAAGCCAGATCGGCTCATTGCGCCGCCGCAATTCTTGCAGGCTCGAAGCGAGAAACAGGCATGGTCGATTCTCATGGCCGTTTCGTCTGGTACGAGTTGATGACGACGGATATGGAGGCCGCCAAGGCCTTCTACACCAAGGTCGTGGGTTGGGGCACCCAGGACGTGTCGATGCCGGGCATGCCCTATACGCTGTTTACCGTTGCCGGCTCCTCGGTGAGCGGGCTGATGCGCCTGCCGGAAGACGCGAAGAAACTGGGCGAGAAGCCGAGCTGGATCGGCTATGTCGGGGTCGCCGACGTGGACGCTACCGCCGACCGGATTAAGCGCCTTGGCGGAGCCGTGCACGTCCCACCGCGGAACATCCTCAACATCAGCCGCTTTTCGGTCGTCGCCGACCCGCAAATGGCAACGCTTGCGCTGTTGCAGTGGCTGCTGCCCCGCCGCGAGCAGCCCGCCGAACTGAGTGCACCGGGCCATATTCGCTGGCACGAACTATTTGCCGCCGACTGGGAGAAAGCGTTCACTTTCTATGGCGAGCTGTTTGGCTGGCAAAAAGCAAACCCCGATAGCGACGCGATGGGCGCGTATCAGCTGTTTTCCGCCGGCGGGCAGACGCTTGGCGGCATGTTCACCAAGCCTCCGTCGGTGCCGGTCTCCTTCTGGCTTTATTACTTCAACGTCGGCGAAATCGACGCGGCGGCGAAACGCGTGAAGGCTGCTGGTGGTCAGGTCCTCGAGGGCCCGCTTGAAGTGTCAGGCGACGACTGGATTGTCCAATGCAGCGACCCTCAGGGTGCCATGTTCGCACTGGTGGGAACGCGCAAGCACAAGCCTATCGGATATTTCGAACGCGCCCGATCAGGTGATCCGTCCGATCCAAGGAACCGGCGATGGTCTTGGTAGGGCCGGCCACTAGAGATTAACGGCTATGTCGTACCGCGGCCGATTGCAAATTGTCCGACCGGGCCCTCAACGTGGAATTCGATCCCCGTCATCTTCGCGAACAGATCGATGTTAGTGAGCCCGATCGCGCATCCGCCCAAGCCCATATCCGTCGCCATGATGTAGAGCGTCTGCGTCAACACGCCGACGTCCTTCAGAATGAGCGCATAGGCGACCGAGCTGTACTTCCATGAAACCCGGCCAAAGCGCGCGGCGATCGTGATCAGGACCTGAGGCACGGCGGGCGCACCCATGGCATATTTTGCTCCCGCCAACAGCGCTTCCAGCTCGTGCGCGCCGACGCCGATCGGCACCAGCGCATGGCCGCCGGCGTCGTAATGATAGAATCCGCGGGCAAGCCCGTCGCATTGATGGACCGCCAGATAGAGCTCGAGTTCGTAGGCGGCGCCGCCCGCCGGATATGGCCGGGCGGCGTACTCGACCACCGGACCGCCGTCGTCAACCCTGCTTTTCGATCTCGACACAACGCGCGCGGTGCCGCCGAGAAACCGCGAAAGCTCACCAAGCGTGATCGGCCGCTGGTCATCGAAACTGCGCATCGAATGCCGCTCACGCAGCAGCTTTGCGCCCGGCGAGATGGCTTGCGCATCCGCCGCCGAGAACTTGCGCAAATCAATCTTCTTGCCGGGCCAGCGCGGCCGCACCGCCGGCAGCGGAGCAATCACGCCGGCATATGGATAAAATCCGCCCAGTGGGTTGGCCTGTCGGCCTGCCGTGCTGCGGGTGTGGAACAGAAGATCGTGAAAGTCCCAGAGAACGAGGTTGTCGTCGCCTTCGGCCCGTCGCAGGCCACCGTCGCGAGCGACGTCGATCTTGAAAAGGATTTGGCAATCGACCAGCAGGGCAAGAAGCTCCAGCCCAGGAAAATCGTCTTGCCGACGCAGCTGTTTGATTTGCTGCGGTGTCGACAGCTTGGCGATGGCGGCGGCAATCTTCGGATCGCAAAGCTTGAACAACGCGGTGGCGCGCGGCGATTCCAGAACTATCGCGTTGCCGCGCCGCCGCAGGTAGGCGAAACGCGACAGGACGAGAGCGTCGGAATTGCCGAGCTGTGGCGTTCGCGGCCAATAGTCGGGAGCCTGCGGTTCGATGACGAGGAGGTCATCGTCCTTTGCCGAGCGCCGCAGGCAGTACTCCAACAGGCCACGTCTGGCCAATCGCCGCACTAACAGATCGATTTCCTTGTCGAAGTCTCGGCTGCCGGAGGCAAACGCGGCAAGTGGCAGACCCGTGCGCAGCTCCTGCGCGCGATCCGCCGCACCCGCGCTGAACTTTCCCAGGCCGATCGCATAGCCCTCGAAACAGGCGGCGATTTCGCCGTCCGCGCGCGCTTGCAGCGTGACGTGACCGCTGAGCCGAGCGAAAATGACCGGCGGTACAGCTCGCCGCGCTGATTTTGTTCCGGGAGCGAGCAAGCTGGGGATGACCCTCAAGTATGGGGATGAATCGGATTGAGCTCGTCTTCCGACAGCGGCTGGTCGCGCCAGCCGAGCTTGACCGGAACATCGTACAGCCGGCCCGGCGCGAAGCGGCGATAGAAATGCCGCAGCCCCGGAACGATCACTCTGACCACCGGGACCTGGATATCGGGGCGCGTCTGATCGAGCACCAGGAAATCGAGGCCCGCTCGCTTGGCGAGCCGCACGCAACTCATCACCTGCTCGCGCGTGTCGTGATGATCGAACGTCGAGCCGGACCCCGGCTGGATCGCCGCACTGTTGCTGGGCGTCAAATAGGGATGGTCCTGCAAACGCAACGGCGTGATGCCGTCGAGGCTCGATTTTTCCCCGGTCCCCCCGCCTAGGAAACCGATAGACATGAATTGGTTCAGCTCCGTCAGCGCCCGCAATGCCGCGATTCGCGGATCGAAGTGCGCGCCGGAACCGAACTCGATATTTTCCTGCCCGTTTTGCATCCAGTGAGTTATCGCGACATAGGTCGGAATCCCCAGATCGCTGGTGACGTCAAGCACCCAAAGCCGGCGTCCGGTTTCGGCAAACTGGGTTTGCACATCGCGGATGTAGGAATCGTCGAACTGGCTGAGGTCGACTTCGGGCCGCTGCACCCGATTGTACCACCAGATTGCGTAGGCATCCCGTTCGACCAGTTCCAGGAATCCCTGAACGACGGCTTCCTCGAGCGTGTTGCCGGCGGCACAGCCGTTGGAATCCGCCAGAAACGCGGCGGGGCCCCGGTAGAAAAAATACAACAGCGTGGTCGGCAGGTATTTGAAGCGTTTGTCGCGCAGCGACCAGACCGGCGACCATTCGATCTCGGCCGATCGGTCGAGTGGGATCGGCCGCTGCGGTTCGTCGGGATCTGCGGTTGGCGCCTGGCCTTGCCGGTATTGGGCATCGCTGAACAATAGGACCTTGTTCGGATGAATGATCTCGCGCGACGGAAAATCGGTAAACCGCCGTGTCACTCGGATCTCGTCGCCCTGAAAGATCCCGGTGTAACGTTCGATCGCCTCCATGAGCGCGCTGGCTTCACCCTGCTCGGCGGTGCTGCCCTTGCCGAAGCTGGCGCCCCCCAGTCCCGCCCTGAGGTCGTTGACCGTCTGAGCCGGCGGCGCAAAATTGTGCGTGGCATGGTAGTTGGTGTTCAAGGGCACATCGGCTTCCATCCGCTCAAGGCGCGATACCACACCAGTGAGCGGGCTTACATACTTGCGGAACCGTGCCACCGTGGCTCGCGACGAAACGGTGCGGTATCCGCCGCTGGTCATGATGAGCTTGCCGCCGGCGGCGGGCTCGACCGGCACCGGCGCGCGGCGCGGGTCGCGCAACTCCTTGCGGCCGCAGGCCGGACATTGCGGGCGGGCCGCCACGTAATGCTTCACGATGGTCGAGCCCAACAGGTCGAGGCTGATGATGTGATCGCGTAATTCAGTACGAAAGTCGGTGGCGATCGCTTTCGCGATCTCGACGGATGCGAGCTGGATGGAGCTTTGTCCTAACGTGTTGCGGGCGAGCGGCGAGACCGCGACGCAACGGCCGCCGCCGCGGCCAAGCAGCGCCTTGACCTCCCGGTTCCGTTTCATGCGCTCGGCAAGACACATCCAACATGCGCCCTTGCCGGGATTGAACATCGGCCCCACCAACGGAAAAATGCCGGACGGTTGGGCGAGCACCCAGGGCGAGTGGTCGGACAAATGCTGCCGGTTCAATTCGGCCAACCGCTCCTCAAGATAATCGCTGACCAACGTGACCGTCAGGTCGGGGGAGCGCTTGACGACGCGAACGCCCAGTCCAGCCAGCGCGTCTCCGAGTTCACTTGCCCCCTGCACATCGATCGCTTGAATGCGCACGCGACATTTCTGAAGATTTTTCTCCGCGGTCTCCGGCAACAGGCCGAGGCTCGCCCAATAGGCAGCCGCTGTGCCAGCCGAAGAATGCGACGTGCAGACGACATAGCGGCGGTCGACCAGCCGCTTCAGCGCTTCTTGGATTTTGTCGGACGGAAAATCCCGCTCCAGCCCGCGAATGAGATCGCGAAAACTTTTTCCGCCTTCTGCTATCGCGGACGCTAGCGCACAATAGAGCTCGCCATGAAGAAAGAACTTCCGGTGCTCGGAATAGAGGCACACGACGTCGGGGGGCAGCACATAGACGGTGAAATTCGGCGCGAACTGCGGGACGTCTTTGCTTGTATGCTGCGGAAAGCTGGTCGCGCGATCGCCTGTCATGAGATCAATGTACACACCTTGCCGCAACTCCGGACCGGCAGCGCAAGGCGTATGCTCCGGTTGCGGGAGTTCGCCGTCCAGCTCGCGCCGGTGTTCTTGGATTTAGCGTTTCTCGATATGGCTGGCTGCCCGCTCGGCTGAATGCGCGGGCTTGGGG
>Ga0116120_1002221_pt1 | contig 12003 bp, 10 predicted proteins | sample June2015DPH_11_1_3_FD_89724 | JGI IMG/M metagenome (GOLD analysis project Ga0116120, IMG submission 89724) | Peatland microbial communities from SPRUCE experiment site at the Marcell Experimental Forest, Minnesota, USA - June2015DPH_11_150 | ecosystem: Environmental > Terrestrial > Soil >... | reverse complement strand
AGCAGTTCTCAGTTCCCAGTTCTCAGAAAAAACTGCAACCTATCCAACCCGAAGCGAATCGCGACTGAGAACTGGCAACTAGTCCCCCACCAGCCAGTCCATCGCCTCTTCCCGCGTCTTGAACGTCACAATCTCGCGCTGGGAGAAAATGTGGAAGCTTTCCATGAAAGCGTGTGGGATATTCTCGGTGCCAACCCACGCCGTCTTCTTCACAAACGGCCGGTCGAGCGTCAGCACTTCTTTAATCTTAGTAGCGACCGCGTGGTCCACGGTGGCGCCGGTGTAGTCGGCGAGCGTGACTAGCGACTCGCGCGGGTGCTGCGCCACCGTGATCCGCACATGCGCAAGCAGAAGCTGCATCTCGTGGCCAGTGGTGTGCGAATAGTCCAGCAGCAGAATCTTCTTGCCGCGGTGCTCGACGAAATAAATCCGATCATCCATTGCGGACCCCGAATGGTCTCCTCTGTATCCCCTGGGATGAAAAGAGCGTTGACCACAGGGGACACAGAGTACCACAGAAGAGATCTACCCTAACAGCGACTCCACGACACTGTAAGCCTCATCCAGCGCCGAGTCCAGCGCAGCCGCGTCCTTTCCGCCCGCTTCGGCCAAATCCGGACGCCCTCCGCCTTTGCCGCCAACTTTCTGCGCCACCGGGCCGATGATCTTTCCCGCTTGGATGCGGCTGGTCAGGTCTTTGGTTACGCCGACGATCAGCGAGACATTTCCATTTGACGCCGAGCCCAGCACGACCACGGCGGAGCCGAGCTTATCGCGAAGCTGATCGACCAGCGTGCGCATCTGCGGGCGGTCGAGATTGTCCACGCGGTGGGTCAGCACTTTGACGCCGCGAACTTCTTTGATTTTTTCGCCGATGTTGGCCGTGCTCGACGATGCGGACTTCATCCGCGCCTGGTCAAGCTCGCGCTGTAAACGCTTGATCTCTGCGTCCTTTGCCTCGAATTCCGCAACGAGGGCAAGATGCAGTTTTCGCTGGCCCTCAATGTGGAAGTGCTTTACCGAACCATCCTCCTGTTCGACTCTATGAGTGCTCATGCTCTTGGCAGCAACTAAGCGGCGCGTTTCCTGTTCTAAAGTGTGGTCCTCGCGGAAATGTGCTAGCGAACCTTCGCCCGTCACGGCCTCTATGCGCCGCACGCCCGACGATACGCTTCCCTCTTTCAAAATCTTGATCAGCCCGATCTCGCCCGTAGCGCCGGTGTGCGTGCCGCCGCAGAGTTCCGTCGAAAAATCGCCGATCCTGATCACGCGCACCTTGTCGCCGTATTTCTCGCCGAACAGCGCTATCGCGTGATACTCGTTGACGGCCACGTCAATCGGAACGTTCTCGATGATCTCGACCCGTTCGTTGCGCAGTACTTCTTTGTTGATGATGTCTTCAATGTCCTGCAGCTCTTCGTCCTCGACGCCGGTGAAGTGCGAGAAATCAAAGCGCAGATGATTCGGAGCGACGAGCGACCCCGCCTGCTTCACATGCTTGCCCAGCACTTCTCTTAGGCCAGCATGAAGAAGATGCGTGGCGGTGTGATTGCGCATAGTAGCCTCGCGAATCACAGCATCGACGACGGCGTCGACTTTATCGCCCACGCGGAGGGTGCCCCACCCTTCCGCGTTTTTTGCGGAGGGTGGGGATTTCATGACCACCTGATGCGCGCGCACGCCCTGCACCGGGTAGTAACATCCAGTCACTTCAGCGACGACAGTGTTGTGATCGTCGGAGTAGAGCCATCCGCGATCGCCGACCTGCCCGCCGGATTCGGCGTAGAAGGGAGTGTGGTCGAGAATGATCTCGCCAGAGTCGCCGGGCTTGAGTTCCTGCGCGCCTTGATTGCCCTTGATGATGGCTAGCACTTCGCAATTGTCGGAGCGCGTCTGGCGATAGCCTTCGAATTCGGATTTCGGGAGTTGCTGGTAGGCGGGATTGGCCGTCTGCTTGGCCGCGCCTTTCCAGGAGGCGCGAGAGAGCGCACGCTGCTTGGACAATGCGATTGCGTAACCCTCTACGTCTAGCCACATTCCGCGATCACGAGCCGCATCCTCTACGAAATCCCATGGAAACCCAAAAGTGTCAAAAAGCTTAAAGGCATCCTCTCCCGGCAAGACCGGCGTGATAGCTTTCTCTTTCAAGCTCGCCAAAATTTTTTCTGGTTCCGATACGGTCGGAGAAATGTCGCGTATCGCGGAAAGAATTTCAGTATCGGGCATACCTTCTCTGATCCAACTGCAGACTTTCAAAGCTTGGGGTGTAAATTTGTTATCCGGGTCACGTACTGCACTCGGATCCTTTGAATAATCTTGTTGGTAGAAGAATCGGCAAAGTGTCTCCGTGTCGGGCCTTTTCGCCTCCTGTAGCAGATTCTCCAGCTTGATTAGACCTACTCCCAGCGTGTGCGCGAACCGGGTCTCCTCCGCCAATATCGCTTTCGATACGCGATCCGCCGACTCCTTCAACTCCGGGTACGCATCCTGCATCAGTTCACGCACAGCAAACACCATCTCATGCAAGAACGGCTTCGTCTGTCCAAGCAAGCGCCCGTGAGTGATGGCGCGGCGGATGAGCTTGCGCAGCACGTAGCCGCGACCCTCGTTCGAAGGAGTTACGCCATCTGAAATCAGAAATGTCGCAGCGCGGGAGTGGTCGGCAATCACACGCAGAGAAGCTGCCGACTTAGAACCAGCCGAGCTTCGCTCCGCATGGACGGGCGAGGCGCCCGTCCCCACACGAGCTGCGGCGCTCCCCGTCAGTTCTGCCGCCCGCTTGATCAGCGGAATGAACAAATCTGTTTCGTAATTTGAAATCACGCCTTGCAGTACCGCCGCTATCCGTTCGAGCCCCGCGCCGGTGTCAATCGACGGTTTGGGCAGCGGATTCAGTTTGCCCGAGGCATCGCGGTCGAACTGCATGAAGACTAGATTCCAGAGTTCGACGTAGCGTCCGCAATCACAACCAAACTTGCAGTCGGTGTGACCTTGATCGGACGCCGCCGGGCCCATGTCGTAGTGAATCTCGCTGCAGGGGCCGCAGGGGCCGGTGTCGCCCATCTGCCAGAAGTTCTCCTTGAGGCCCTTCTCCCCAGACAAAGGGATGATGCGCTCAGTAGGAACTCCAACCTTTTCCCATGATTGCCGCGCCAAAAAGTCCGACCCGATTTCGTTGCATGGTTCCATTCGTGCGCCGCCGAAAATCGTGACGTACAGCTTCTCCACGGGAATGTTGAACCATTGGGAGGAAGTTAAGAGTTCCCACGCAAAGCTGATTGCTTCTTCTTTGTAGTAGTCGCCGAAGGAAAAATTTCCCAGCATCTCGAAAAACGTGTGATGACGATTGGTGAAGCCTACGTTTTCAAGATCGTTGTGCTTGCCGCCCGCGCGCACGCACTTCTGCGAGGTCGTTGCCCGCGAGTAATCGCGCTTTTCGAGGCCGAGGAAAACGTCCTTGAACTGGTTCATTCCGGCGTTCGTAAAGAGCAGCGTCGGGTCGTTCGACGGGACGAGCGACGAGGAGTGCACCTCGCGGTGTCCCTTCTGGATGAAGAAGTCGAGGAACTTGCGGCGAATTTCGGAGCCTGTGAGCATGGAAGTTTCATTCTAAATGAAAGGCAGACCTGAACCACAGGGGCACAGGGAAAGCCAGGTTTCAAAGTTTCCGGGTTTCAAGGTTTCAAGGTTTCAAAGAAACCGGCAAAAGCCGCGCGATCCGAACCGCGACGATTTTTTGAAACTCTGAAACCTTGAAACCCGGAAACTTTGAAACCTGACCTACCCCTCGGAAGTCTCGTTCTCCAGTTCGGTGAGAGTTTCTTCGTCCAGGTCCCATTTCTTCAGGATCGTGAAGATGGTTTTCGATCCGAATCCGGCGCGCATCAGTTGGCGGAAAATACGGGCTGCCTGTTTCTGGTCTTTGTCCTTGGGCTTCTGCAAGCGTTTGCGGCGGAGGTAATCGCGCGCGAGATTTTCTTCTTTCACGTCGTCATAAACGGAAGAAACCGCTTTCTCGATGACGTCGCCGTGCACTCCCTTCGCCTTCAGGTCCTTGACGACGCGCGCGCGCCCGAATTTCTCGTTGTCGCGGCGATACGACGAAAAGGCCGCCGCGTACTTCGCGTCGTTCAGATAACCCTGGCCCTTCAGGCGAACGACAATCAGTTCCACCAGCGTCTTGCCGAATTCCGTGTCGGCTTCCACACGGTTTCGCAGCAGGCGCTTCAGTTCCGCAACCGAGCGCATGCGGCGGGCCAGCGCGCCTACCGCGTAGTCGTAAAGCTCCGCTTCGGTGAAGAGTTTTCTGGGACGGCCAAACGCCATGCCTACACAATAGCGCGAGACGGGGCTGGATGGTTAGCGATCAGGACGGGCGAGACGCCCGTCCCTTCACTGTATGACTCATCACGCGGCCGCGGTCGTGCTGCCGGTCGAACTCCGCTCGCTCACGCTGCATGGTTACTTCTTTCCGATTACGGGAAGTTACTAACAATCGTTACTAGCGTCGATTAACTTTCACCCAGCAGCGAAACATCGGCAACCTTTTTCACTTTCCCATTTCCACCATCTGTAAGTGCTGGTCGCAGCGGCATAAACTCGCGCGTCTACTGGCATCGCGATTGCACTTCTAAGTCGTGTCCTCCCCGTCTGGAAAATTTGTCGAGAACGAGAGTAATCAGATTCGAATTTGTTTTTGGAGGCGCCATCGTGTTACGTAGCCGTTTTCTCTTGTCGCTTGTTGTGGCCTTGTCCCTCTCCACCCTGGCCTCGGCCAATTCCACCACGGTGAACATGACGTTCCTTTACCCGGGTACCAACGTCTCCGGTGGTTACTACACTTATCCCTACTATTTCTCGATCAACGGCGGGAAGGCCACGCCCCTGATGTGTGACTCGTTCAACAACACCATCTCGCCGGGTGAGAGCTGGACTGCTCAGGTCAGCGGGCTCCTCTCTGGCAAGGGTATGTTTGGCAAGAACATCATGGACTACAAAGCGGCGGGCATCATTTTCCTGGGCGTGATGGATGGAAAGATTAACGCCACAGTCGGCAATTGGGCTGTGTGGAACCTGTTCGACAAGGGCGTCACGGCGAACGCCGCGGCACTGGCCCTCGACACGAACGCTCTGTTTTTGGCGCAGAACGCTCCGGCGAGCGAGTTTAAGGGGCTGGTGCTGTACACGGCCGTCGGCTCAAGCCCGGGCAACGGACCGCAGGAATTCATCGGCTATCGGACACAGTCGATGGCCACCCCGGAACCGGGCAGCCTGCTGCTGCTCTCGACGGGCCTGATCGGCATCGCAGGAATAATGCGGCGCAAGTTGCTGCGCGCCTAACTCGGGTCTGGTTGTTCACGTTTTCGCAAGTCAAGTTTATCCTCGTTCTCCTTTGATCGCCGCCATCGGCGCAAATCCGATGGCGGCTTTTTTTCTTCTGTCTCATCGGGGGCTGGCTGCAAAAGCCGTGTAACTTCCTTCCGACCGCCGCTAGGAATCCGCACATCGCCGCGAAGTTCCACACGCGCGTCAGATGAAAACCACCGAATAGAAACGCCAGCCATTTCGACCAAATCCCCGTGTCACGCCAGACACGCCCGCGTTGACGCACACACGTAATCCCGCCTGTGCGCGATATTAACCTCATTGTTTTCAGTCGTATAGCTCATGGCTCCCGGCTTGCTTTTTCTTCTGGCGAGGGCGATCAGAAGCGAACAGGAGCAACGCAATGAAGCTGAGAAACGGCAAAGCGAATCGGCAGAGAAAAGCGCTCTGGGTTCTGACAGTGGTGCTTGGAATGACAACCGTCAGCGCGGCCCTGCAAGCGTCGGTTCCCGCCACGCCGCGTTCCAAGGCTCCAGAGTTCGCCAAAGCCACGGTGCGCTGGGTTCTGGTCAGCATTCCCGACCGCAAGCTGGCGCTGTTTGCAAACGGAAAGGTCGTCCGCATTTATCGCGTCGCGGTCGGCAAGACTTCGACTCCGAGTCCGGTGGGCGAATTCAAGATTGTCAACCGCGTCTCGAATCCGGCGTACTACCACAAGGGTCAGGTCGTCGCCGCTGGTAAGGGCAACCCGGTGGGTACGCGCTGGATGGGACTGAGCGCGAAGGGCTACGGAATCCACGGCACCAACCAGCCGAACTCGATCGGCAAAGCGGCATCGACGGGATGCATTCGCATGGGCAAGCAGGATCTCGAGGAACTCTTCGCGATCGTCGACGCAGGCGACACGGTCGAGATTCGCGCGGAACGCGACGAGCAGATCGCGGCAGTTTTTGGAAATGGAGCCGAAGCCGAAGGCCAGACGATCGCGCAGGTCGAGACCGAATCGGGCTTTGGCGGCGGACAGTAGGTGCTGAATTTCTCTTAGAGACGAGGCTCGCCTCGTCCGAGAGCAGTCAAGGGTCATGGAGGCAAGTCATGGAAACGATGCTGCAAGGTTTGGTGATCGTCGGCGGTTTGACGTTCTCGCTGGCCGCGTCTCTGCTGATCGAAGAACTCATCTTCGGACAAATCGTCCGCGTCGCGTTTGGCCGCCGTACGGAAATTCCTAAAAGCCTTTCTGAACACGCGCAAAAGAATTGAAAGGAGCACCACCATGCTGTTACTGAAATATTTGCTGTTGAGCGCGGGAATCGCGATGTTCGTGACCGCCGCTGGAATTCTAACCTACGACGCTTACCTGCTGATTACCTATCGGCGGAGACGTTTGAATTTCGATCCCGAGGCAGGCACGTCCGGCCCCACGCCCGGAGTTGCTCCCAATGCACGCTGGCGCACCTCGGTTGCGTTCGTGATGCTGGCCTGGGCTCCGCTGCTGATCTCGGCTGGCATCGTGATCGTCCCCAGCGGAATGGCCGGCGTGCGCGTCGGCCAGACCAAAGGCACGCCTGCCGAAACTTTGTATGACCGATGACCGATGCATACCAGTTACACCCGCGTGACGAGATGAACAGGCCGCCATGGCTCACGCGCTATAATCAGCGCATTCCACACATGCGAGCGCGAACGTCCAGCGGTCTGCGGCTAAGTTGCCTGACATCGTTCTTACTCGCGACCGTTTTCCTACCCTCTTCCTTATGCGCTTCGTCGCTGGGAGACGCCGCCCGCCAACTGGCGCACAAAATCGCCGCCGCCACCGGGCCCGGCGCCGTCGCGCTCGATGTCGCCAACCATTCGTCGCTCGACGACAAATCTGTGCGCGAAGTGCGCGGCGCGCTCGAAGCACAGCTGCACGTCGAAGGCGTACGCACCGCCAAAGCCGAGCAAGCGATGGGGACCGTCGAGGTCGTCCTCTCCGAGAGCCTCCGCGAATACGTTTGGACGGCCGAGATTGCGATCGGGTCCGACGAGAAGAAGGTCGCTTTGGTCTCGCTGCCGCGATCGCCAACGGAAACGCCATTCGCCGCCGCGCTACCGATCGTTCTGAAGACGACGCTTCTGTTCGCACAAGAGCAACCAATGCTCGACGTTGCCCTCGTCGAAATGCCCGGCGGATCCCGCCTGCTCGTGCTCGACGACGGCATGGTTGCGATCTATCGTCGTCAGGGAGCGAATCCGGGCGGGCGCTGGGAACTCGAAGCTTCGTTGCCCATCGCGCACTCGCGTACGTTTCCCCGCGATTTGCGCGGACGCCTGCTGTTGCGCCGCGATCACCTGTTCGACGCTTACCTGCCGGGAACGTTCTGCCGAACGAACTCCAGCGCGCTCGAGCCGCTTACACTCACGTGCAATGACACTGATGATCCGTGGCCTCTGACGCCGGACGACAGTGTGCGGGCTTTCTTCGCGCCCGCGCGCAATTTCTTCACTGGAGCACTCTCTCCTGGGATCGGAGAAGTCTCCAACGTTCCTTCGTTCTATTCGGCAGCCGCGTTTCCGCGCTCGAGTTACACGTTATGGGTACTCGCTGCCGTAGGTGGGTCGTTGCATCTTGTCGATGGGATGACGGACCAAGTAATCCGCAGCGGGAAGTGGGGCAGCGATCTGGTTGCGGTTCACTCCAGTTGCGGAACGGGCATACAGGTGCTGGTCTCGGAGGGCGGAGATACGGAACGCGACGGCCTGCGCGCGTTCGAGGTCCCCGACCGCGACCCGGTGGCTGTCAGTGCAGCGGTAGAGTTCGACGGGCGAATCGTCGCACTGTGGCCGGAAAGCGGCGGCAATGGCGCGGCGGCAATCGTAAAACGGAAAGACACGGGATGGTATGAGGCGTATCGCGTATCGATTTCTTGCGGCAATTAGCCCCGCTCGTGTGGGGACGGGCGCCCTCGCCCGTCCAGGCCGAGCGCAGCTCGGCAGCTGCCTGCGGTCACCACAACTTTGGGTTCGCCATAGCCTGCTGGTCGCCGCCCTGATCACATCAATGATTGCAGCAACGAGGGCAACAGGAGCAACGCGTCCGCACTACGGCGGAACCTTGCGCGTCATGCTGCAATCGGCGCCGGACGCGCTCGACCTTACCGCGAACCCCGCAAACGCCACGCCCACCGACTACTGGGACGCCGCGCGCACGCTCTCGCTAATCGGCGACACCCTTGTGAAATTGGATGCACAAGGCCGCCCGCAACCTGCGCTGGCTGTGGCGTGGCAGTGTGACCCAACCGCCCGGCATTGGCAGTTCACGCTGCGGCGAGGAGTGAAGTTCCACGACGGCAGCGCGGCGTCGCCCGCAGCCATCGCGCAGATTCTCGGAGCACTCCATCCCGGCTGGAATGTGCGCGCATCGGCAGAGTCACTGTCGATAGAAAGCGACGCGACCCTGCCTTCGCTGCTCGCCGAACTTGCGCTGCCGCGCAATCTCTTGCTCAAGCGTAATGCAAATAACATTCCCATCGGCACCGGCCCGTTCCTAGTCGCCGAGTGGCAGCCGGGGAAACTGCTGAAGCTCGCTGCAAATGAAGAGAGCTGGGCAGGGCGTCCTTTTGTGGACGCGGTCGAAATCGAATTCGGAAAATCGCTGCGCGACCAGGCCATCGCGCTCGAACTAGATAAGACCGACGTGATCGAGGCGGCGCCGCAGGCAGCCAACGGACCGCAACGGCGCGGCGCATCGCCATCGTTGTCGTTGCCCGTGGAGTTGCTGGCGCTGGTTTTCTCCGCGAATTCAAAGGCGCAGGACGCTCGCCTTCGCGAAGCTCTGGCGCTCGCCATCGATCGCAAGCCCATCCAGTCCGTGCTCTTGAAAGGAGCGGGGGAACCCGCCGCCAGCATCCTTCCCAACTGGATGACGGGCTATAGCGCAGTCTTTTCCGCGCAGGCGAATCCGCAGCGCGCCCGGACTTTGCTCGCGGACTCGCGGCAACCCGCGCTCAATGTGAGCTACGCTCTAAGTTATGATCCGAGAGATCCGCAAGCCCAACTGATCGCCGAACGCATTGCGCTCAACGCGCGCGAAGTTGGCATCACGGTGCAGGTGTCGTTGTCGGGTCCGGAAGACATCCGCCTGATGCGCGCCGTGCTGCCCAGTCCAAATCCAGTCACTTCGCTTGCCGAGGCCGTCCGGCAATTGGGATTGCCGCAGCCCGCATTTCCAGCCGCTTTACCATCGACGCGCGGCAACTCGCTCGACGAACTGTATCAGGCCGAGCGCAGTTTGCTTGATGGATACGCCGTCATCCCGCTTTTCCATTTGCCGGTGGCAAGTGCGGCGAGTGCCCGCGTGCGCGACTGGCAACCGGACCGGCTGGGAGAGTGGAGCGAAGCGGGGCTTTCGCTAGCTGATCTTTGGCTAGCAGATCGGCTGACAGATCGGCAAACGGAAGGTTCGCGACCAGAGGCGGGACCGCGATGAGCTTCCGCAAGAAACTTCTTCTGCTGTTTGCGGCGACGGTGCTTCTCTGCGTCGCGGTCATTTCGGTGTCGGTGTACAGCACCATCCGAAGCTCGTTCGAGCAGGCGAATCAGGACCGCGCGAATGCGGTTGCCGCTCAGTTTCGATCGGAGTTCCAGCGGCGAGGACTGGAGGTTGCGCGCAAGGTCGAGTCGGTTGCCGCCAGCGAACCCGTGCAGCGCATTGCTCTCGATATGAACCGCGGCGCCACGGACTTTGGCGAGTACGTCAGCGAAGCGCACGCGTTGGCGGGTCAGCAACAACTCGACTTTCTGGAACTCGTCGACAATCGTGGCACCATTCTCTCCTCCGCGCAGTGGCAGGCGAAATTCGGATATCCCGAAGCCGCTGTTGCCGAAGCGACGAATCCTGCGGCAGCAGCGCCCGCCGGAGCCTTTCTGAAACGCGAAGAGCTGCCAGATGGCGCAACCCTCGGCCTGTTTGCCGTGCGCGTGGCCCGCGTTGGAGAACAGCCTCTATACGTCATCGGCGGCGAACGGCTCGATCAGGGCTTCCTCTCGACGCTCGACATCCCCACCGGAACACGCGTATTGCTTTATCAAAACCTGGACGCAAAATGGAATCCGAAATCGCTGCTCGATCTGAATGGGCCGGCAGCAGGCGTCGACAAGATCGCTCCGCTGGTCGAACAGGTACGCGACACGCTGCAGGAATCTCAGCGCGTGATCCGTTGGACTTCCGATTCCGCCGACGCCGAAGTTTTCCACGCCATCCCACTGACCGGACCCAACCTGACTTCGACAAATCAGAGCGGTGCGAATCCGCAACTGATGGGCGTTCTGCTCGTCGGCAGTTCGCGGCGTCCGCTGATCGAATTGCAAAGGCAGATCGTCTCCACCGCCATGTTGGTCGGCGGTGCAGGAATTCTTGTGGCGGTCCTAGCCAGCCTGTGGTTCGCCGCGCGCGTCACGCGCCCAGTCGTGTCGCTGGCTGAAGCTGCACGCCGGGTCGCCGCGGGCGATCTCGGCACCAAGGTCGAGGTTGAATCGAGTGATGAACTGGGCGAGTTGGCTGCATCGTTCAACCGCATGACGGAAGATCTCGCGCAGCAAAAAGACCGCACTCTGCAAGCCGAGCGCGTGGCCGCATGGCGCGAACTGGCGCGGCGATTGGCGCACGAATTGAAGAATCCACTCTTCCCCTTGCAAGTCACCGTCGAAAATCTCATGCGCGCTAAACAGAAATCTCCCGAAATGTTCGAAGAGGTTTTTCAGGAAGGCACAACCACCCTGCTCGCGGAAATTAACAATCTGAAAACCATCATCGGCCGCTTCAGCGAATTCTCCAAGATGCCGCAGCCCCAGCGCCGGCCAACGCAGGTGAACGATGTGGTGCGCTCGGTGCTGCGCGTCTTTAATGCGCAACTGCAGCATGCGCAATTGCAGGAGAAGAATCAGATTGCGGTGCGTACCGAACTGGCCGACGCGTTGCCCGGCATTTCAGCCGATCCCGATCTGGTGCATCGCGCGTTGCAAAACCTGGTGCTCAACGCGATCGACGCCATGCCGCAAGGTGGAGAGCTGGCGATTCGCACCGCGACCCTCGGTGATCGGGTCGAGATTTCGGTTTCCGATACCGGCTCCGGTTTAACACAGGAAGAATGCGAACGCTTGTTCACTCCGTATTACACGACCAAGCAGCATGGTACGGGGCTCGGGCTGGCGATTGTGCAGTCGGTGGTGAGCGATCACGGCGGCAAAATTTCCGTCGAGAGCACAAAGGAAAAAGGAACGACGTTTCGGATCGAACTGCCGTCCGAACCACAGCTGTGGCAAACCGGCCAGACTTAAGAAGTCTTAACAGGAGAAAACCGTGGCGCAAAAAGCGCACTTACTGATCGTGGATGACGAGGCCAACACGCTGGCTTCGCTGTCGCGGGCGTTTCGTCTGGAAGGGCATGAGGCCGCCGTCTGCGACAACGCCAACAAGGCTCTGGAACTGGCCAAATCGCAATCCTTCGACTTGATCCTCTCCGACGTAGTGATGCCCGGCAAAGACGGCCTGGCGCTTCTCGAAGAACTCAAAGCGCAGGGCGTGCCCGCTCCGGTGGTCATGATGTCGGGCCAGGCGCATATCGAGATGGCGGTGAAAGCCACGCGTCTCGGCGCGCTCGACTTCCTGGAAAAACCGATCTCGACCGAAAAATTGCT